>ERZ791922.725-NODE-725-length-17300-cov-4.033749_pt1 | contig 17300 bp, 14 predicted proteins | sample MGYA00510134_ERZ791922 | MGnify/ENA primary metagenome ERZ791922 (study PRJEB30046, sample SAMN00792101) | human gut metagenome | study: EMG produced TPA metagenomics assembly of the A metagenome-wide association study of gut microbiota in type 2...
TTGTAAATAGATCTACCAATATTCAGTACATTTTAGATTACATATATTAGTTTTAACTACTCATAGAAAATTTTCAAAGAAATAAGAAATACATAATAGGAATTTTGGAAACTTATCAATACTATTTAAAATATGTTTAAAAAAATTAAAAATGTTTCACGTGAAACATTTTTAGTCTAAACAAACGTGCTAAACATTTACCATTATCAGATTCGACGGTAAGGAATATTAGTCCTGCCCTATGAGTGTATACGTACTTACCCCCCTAATTTTTTAGATTTGCAAATTATTTCTTTTTCCATAGTAGGATTTTACAACTATCTTTTAGTCAATGCAGGATAATGATATATTCGACTAAAGATAGATGTTTAAATATCAGCAAAGTGGCAATATATTATTGATCAATAAGGATGCCGTGTATGCATGTGACCTTGTATAATATTTTATATTAATACCAATCTGGATAGTAATTATCTAATTATTTACTTCTTCTTACAAAAGGACTTTTTCAATTTAAATATTGAGATAAGCAGGTGAGTTTAAGATTGTTCGTTTATATTTAATTTCTTATTGTGATGAAGTATATTAATTTCAACTTAACGTATTTTATAATAAAAAGTAGAAATAGATAGAATTATTATTATAATTACTGTAGAAAAAAGTAACATTTTCATATGTTTTTACGATTTGTTACATATTAGCTATAGCTATATAAATCATATCGTGATATAATTAAAAAAGTTAGCATAAGAAAGATGAAGGTTGATGAAATGGGAAAAACGATAGCAGTTGCAAATCAAAAAGGTGGAGTTGGAAAAACTACTACCGCAATCAATTTAGCAGCATGTTTAGCAGAAAAAGGCATGAAGGTGCTTGCAATTGACATTGATCCTCAAGGTAATACTACAAGTGGTCTTGGTATCGATAAGACTTCCTTGGAAAATACTGTTTATGAATTATTAATTGGGGAATGTAATGTTGAGAAGTGTATATGTGACAGTGTCGTACCAAATCTAGTAGTTATTCCATCAGATGTAAATTTAGCTGGTGCTGAAATTGAATTAATAGGAATTGAAGATAAGGAATATATACTTAAAAAACATATTAATCCAATGAAAGATTTCTTCGACTATATTATTATTGACTGTCCGCCTTCTCTGAATACGTTAACAATCAATGCAATGACTACAGCCGATGCTGTACTTGTTCCAATACAATGCGAATATTATGCTTTGGAAGGGTTATCTCAGTTAATACATACAATTAATCTTGTAAAAAATAGACTGAATGCATCACTTGAAATAGAAGGTGTTGTATTTACCATGTATGATGCTAGAACGAATCTTTCCTTACAAGTTGTAGAAAATGTAAGAAGTAATTTACAGCAAAATATATATAATTCTATTATTCCTCGAAATGTTAGATTGGCAGAAGCTCCAAGTCATGGACTACCAATAAGTATTTATGATCCAAAATCTGCAGGAGCAGATGCGTATCGTGACTTAGCAGCTGAAGTTATGAAGCAAGATAAGATTTATGTAGAAGAAGAGGTTCCAGTTCAAACAAACAAGGATACGCAGAAAAAGAAAAATAAAAGTTTGTTTGGACGTAGAAAAGGAGAATAGTTATGGCACCAAGAAAAGGTTTAGGTAAGGGTCTAGATTCACTTATTGTTGAGAAGATAGAAAAAAGTGAACCTAAAACAAAGGAGAATCAAGAAAAGGTTTCACGTGAAACATTAGTGAACATTAATTTGATAGAACCAAATAAAACACAACCACGTACCCATTTTGATGAGGATGCATTACATGAGTTAGCGGATTCTATTAAGATGCATGGTGTAATTCAACCTTTAATTGTTCATAAAAAAGGAGAACGTTATGAAATTATAGCGGGAGAAAGAAGATGGAGAGCATCAAGGATTGCAGGCCTCAAAGAAATCCCGATCATTATAAAAGAATATACAAAGCAACAGATATTGGAGATTGCGTTAATTGAAAACATTCAAAGAGAAGACTTGAATGCAATAGAAGAAGCAATTGCTTATGAAAAACTAATATCTGAATTTAAACTAAAGCAGGATGAAGTAGCTGAAAGGGTTGGAAAAAGTAGAGTTTCTGTTACCAATAGTATGCGTTTATTAAAGTTGGACAAGCGTGTACAACAGATGGTAATTGATGATATGATATCTGGTGGTCACGCACGAGCTTTGCTGGGAATTGAAGATATTGAGCTGCAATATCGTTTAGCTACAAAAGTGTTTGATGAAAAATTAAGTGTACGTGAAACAGAAAAACTAGTCAAGCATATGCTAAAGGACAAGCCAGAAAAGGAAATAGCAGCAACGAATGATAATAGCTTTATTTATAAAGATATTGAAGAACGTATGAAAGCTATCTTTGGAAGTAAAGTTGAGATTCGTAGAGGAACTAATAATAAAGGGAAAATAGAAATCGAATACTATTCTCAAGATGACTTTGAGCGTATTCTAGATTTAATTAATACATTAGCTTAGAAAAATAAATACCAAGAAATTAGAGAAATTATAAAACAATCGAAAAAAGTAGAGGAAGGTAAGAAGGAGAATGGAACTATTTGATAGACTTGGTATAGATGGTAGTTATGTAGTATTGGGAGCTATAGTTGCGTTATTAATAATATTTATAATACAAATCGTCATATTAGTAAAGCAAAGAAAATTAAAGAAGAAATATAATGCTTTCATGGAAGGAAGCGAAGGCAAAACTCTTGAAAGTACAATTTTAAACCGTTTTCAAGAGGTGGATCAATTAAAAGAAGATACAAAGTCTATGAAAACTAGTATTCATAAAATTACTGAGAACTTATTGAATACTTATCAAAAATGTAGTATTGTTAAGTATGATGCCTTCAAAGAAATGGGAGGTAAATTAAGTTTTTCCCTTTGTTTATTAGATGATAATAATGGGGGATTTATTATTACATCGATGCATAGCAGTAGAGAAGGTTGCTATACTTATGTAAAGGAGATTATTAAAGGAGAATCATTTGTACTTTTATCAGAAGAAGAAAAACAGGTATTAAGCGAAGCAAAAAACAAGAAGAACTATTTTGAGTAAAAAAAGTAGTCTTAGAGCGAATGAAAGAAGTGTCTTCGTTCTAAGACTTTTTATTAATAAATACATTTTATTGAAGTGATTATTAATAAACGAGATTGCTTGCTTATACATCATGTTCATTAAGAAGTGGAGGAGTAGCTCATTGAAACGAATGTCTGTAGATAATTTAATAGGCGGAGAGACCGTTGCAAAGGAGATTGCAACAAATCATGGTCTTGTCATCATTCCAGTTGGATCAAAAATAAAAAAAGAATATATCCAAAAATTAAAAGAGCTACATATTGACTGGATCTATGTTGAGGAAGTAAAAAATCAAAAAATAGATAATTTAGTGAAAGGAACTGTGGAAATTCAGGTTGAGAAAAAAATATTAGAAGAGTGTGTTGGACAAATTAAAGATACAATCGAACGCTATACGTGTTGTGCTAGTAATGAATTAACTGGAGTCGTAGATGTAGCAAATCATATTATTCAAGAAATACTAGAACAACCTAATGTAATGTATAACGTTTCAACGATACGAGAGAAAAATCATTCTACCTATACTCATAGCATTAATGTTTCAACCTTGGCAGTTTTAATTGCTTCAAAACTAAAATTACCACAAAAGAAGATTCAAGAGATTGCAGTTGGCGCTTTGCTCCATGACCTAGGCATCGCTTATTTGCCATTCGATTATGAGAAAGTTAACGAAGAGGAATGTGATGAAAAACAATTAGTTGAGATTAAAAAGCACGTATTAACAGGCTATACCATGGTAAAGGATGAGGATTGGTTAACAAATACAGCGAAGGATATTATTTTAAGTCATCATGAAAGAGATGATGGAAGCGGATATCCAATGCGATTAACAAAGGATAAGATTAGTATAGAAACAAAGATTGTGGCAATTTGTGATGAGCTAGATCGTGCTGTTTACAGCAATCAAAGGCTTAAATATAAAGTTCACCATGTAATTGATAATATAATGAGTAAAGCGGGTATATTATTTGATTTTAAGATAGTCAATGCTTTTGTCGAAGTTGTAGCTGTATATCCAATAGGAACATATGTTCTTCTTAATACTGAAGAAATTGGAATTGTAATACGCCAAAACTATCGCATGCCAACACGTCCAATTGTACAGGTCTTAGGTGTAAAAGAATTAGATTTAAGCAAAAAGGGAAGAATCGTTGATTTATCAAAGGAACTTACAACTTATGTACGAGACACAATCGAGGAGTAGATGACGATATAATAGTTACTATATTCCCTAGTTGCTAAGTTATCATTAATATGATATAACTAAGAAATGAAGTTTTCACATAGAATGAAATACAGCAAAAAGAAAGTTATTAGGTGAATTAATGCATAGTTTTTTAAGAGCAATAGGATTTAGTAAAATAAATAATAGAAGACAGGTGGAAGCCTTAATTCATAAAGTAGTGGAACAAGCTACCAATAAATGCAAATATAGTTTTAAGGATAATACTGCTGTGGCAGAATTATCTTTTGAATTTGCAGAAGGAATAGGGTTAACAGTACGGGGTGAATATGATGAGAATGATCAATTTCATTTAGAACATTATTATCCTTATTTTCATGGTCAAAATGTTAGCACAAGGGAAGAAGTTTATATTAGTAAACGCGTTGATACAGATGCTTATACCGGAATGTGCGATGATTATCGCTTAGGAGTATCTCTTATCTTTTATTTACAGAATGCGATTGATTATCTATCAATAAAAGAAAAAACGGATTCTATGGGACTTCGATCAATAACCTTAGCTGGATTGGCACAAGAAGGAAAGATATTACTGCCTGTAGAAAAGACAGAACGTCAGATAGATAGCAATAAGGCAGATATGAAATATCGCAACCAATTAATTGCAGAAGCAAAAAGAGGAAATCAAGAAGCTATTGATAGCCTTACTATAGATGATATAGATATGTATGCTATGGTCTCAAAACGGATTAAAAAGGAAGATATTTATTCCATTGTAGAAACATCATTTATTCCATATGGATCAGAGTCTGATAATTATACCGTCTTAGGTACTATTATTGAGTGGCGAGAAGTTAGTAATGAAGAAACAAAGGAAATGTTATATCTAATGCAATTAGAATGCAATGGATTAACCTTTGAGGTTTGCATTAATAAAGAAGATTTATTTGGTGAACCACAAGTAGGAAGAAGATTTAGAGGAACGATCTGGATGCAGGGAATGGTTGACTTTATCGGATAATTTGAATATAATAAATATTGTGTTATCCATAAGTCCTCATAGTTAAACGGATATAATAAATCCCTCCTAAGGATTAGTTACAGGTTCGATTCCTGTTGGGGACGTAATAGGCTGTAGGTATTAACCTACAGCTTTTTGTATTTTAGAATATAAAACTATAGCTTTAGAAATTTAGATAAAAATAAAATAAATATCATATAATTACGTGTACAATCCGATAAGTATATTATAAGAATAAAGTTTATGTTTCGATAATTAGATTACTATACAAAAAGCCAGTGTGCTATATTAGTGGTAAAATAGCATCTTCTGATAAGTCATGATATAGACATAGTGTAAAACAGCATAGGAGGAAAACAGATTGAAGAACAGAAAATCAAAGGTTATTTATATTATCTTCTTTGTTGCAGCAGCCTTTTTTGCAGCATTTATCTTAATAGAATTCCATAAGGATTATCTGGCAGTAGGACTGTCCGCTGTTTTAATGTTAATTGCAGCTTATTTTCTAGTAGATAAGATAGAACATGATATATATCAAAAATATCAGCTTGATCAATGTGATTTCGATGATAAGTTTGAGCAAGCTATGTTTGAGGTGAAACGTAATTATACAAAGATTGAAAGATTAGAAAGAGCAATTTATAAAGCGGCTCAAGAAGAAGACGGGGAAGAAGTCGATAGTGTTTCCATGCTTGATGTATTAACTCGTTTAGAAACCTTAGAGCAAAAGATACAAAAAGATCAAGAAGATAATACAAAGCTCCTTCGTCATGGGATTAAGGCTTTGGTTCAATATAGTAGAGAAAATGCACGTCAAGTAGCATTAAATACAAATGAAAATACGCAGTCTACTCTAAAGGAAATTAATTATGCTGTTTCTATGTTAGAAGAAGCACTACCGAATCTTCTTACAAACAATCATTCCGGATTGGAAGATCAAATTGTAACATTGAATAATAATTATCAAAATGAGATGGAAGATATATTGAAAAACCTGGAAGGAATCAACGCTTTATTGCAAAAAATAGTAGGAAATGATACAAAGACAACAGAAGAATAGTAGACTAGTTTTCTAATAAACGAAAGTAAAAAGAATTGAATAAAAAGTAGATAAGTAAGGTCAGCGCTAAGAAGTAGTGCTGACCTTATGTTAATATGTTTTTGATATTTTATTCTGTAAAATCATCACGATAATTTCTACGCATTGATTCCATTCTGCGTTTATGATTTTCATGATATCTTCTACGACGCTTGCGATGTGGTAACTCAATAAAAAGCAGATAGTAACCTACTAATAAAACAATAGCAGATACCGTTACGCCAAGAAGTATTGGCTTTAGTAGAGAGGAACCTTCCTTCTTTGATTCTTTATCCTTTGTCGAATCTGAGGTTACTGGTATGTTTTCTTTTTCAGATGTTTCTGGATCATTAGTTTCAGAGTCTGTAAAAATGAGCTCAGGAGGAATCAAGTAATCAGGCCATTGGGCATCAAACTCTGCTTTTGTTAGAGGATAGTCTTTGTTATAGTATATAATATCAGTTGATCCTACGTATTTTCCAGCATAGGTATACGAGATTTGTCCTACGACATTATTACCATGGACATATTCTTTTACAGGAGTATATGTTATAGTTTTTTCAGCATCTTTATAGTTTGCTGTGATAGGAAGTACAACATTACTATTTGAACTGAGTCGCAATGGGCTTTGCTCTGGCTTAACAAAGGCAGGAAAATCTTTAAATAAAGATGTAAATCCAGAAGTATTCACACTTTCGGTATCTTCAATACGATAGAGAGCATAATTATCAAACGCAAAATCAAGGATTTTTGCGGTGTCTTCATAAGCGTGTAAACCAGTATCAACATGCAGAACAACAGCAATTAAGGTCAAACCATTACGTTCTGCATAAGTAACCAATGTCGTCTTAGCTTCTGTAGTTCCACCGGTTTTCCCGCCAATTGCACCTTCATAATTCAACGTCTTTCGAATAAAACGGTGATGGTTAGCTAAAGGGCGTGCTACATTTTTATTGGTTGCAGGTATAGTATAAGTCCTTGTACCTGTGATAGTACGAAATTCCGGAAGCGCAATCGCTGCACGGCTGATGAGAGCCATATCATAGGCACAAGTATAGTGGTTATCATCATGAAGTCCATGAGGATTAACAAAATTGGTATTTACACAGCCAAGCTCTTTGGCACGGGCATTCATCATTGCAGTAAAATCTGTGATTGGACCGTTAGCAACGTGCTCACCAACACCATACGATACTTCGTTGGCGGACTCAAGCATTACACCATATAAGGCATCCTTTAAAGTAAGGGATTCACCTTCCACGAGGCCAATTCGGCTACTATTAAAATCAACATCCCACTCTGCTGCATGGGACATTGTCATGGTTTCATTTAGATTATTATTTTCAATTGCTAACAAGGTTGTCATGATTTTGGTGATACTTGCAGGGTAGTGCTTATCATAAATATCTTTTTCATACAAAATTAAGCCTGTGCTAGCCTCCATAACGATGGCAGCGTCGGCATATACTTCTGGACCTGTTGGCCAGGTAAAATCAGATACATCAACAGTAGATGAAACATTTTCTTTGTTTGTATTGGAATCCGCATAGGCTAAGGTTGGGGAAGCCGTAAATAATACGGTGAATGTAATTGCAAGGAGCCTACGGAAGTTTTTTCTTAATTTTTCCTTCATAAAATCCTCCGAATCTATGTGAAAAAGCGATTGCAAAGCGATTATTTGGCAATTGCTTTGATAAACGACAAGACCCCGTTCAAGCTAAACTTGACGGGGTGCCCGTATATTGTTATTATAATGTATTTTCGTACATGTCGCAAGATGAAATCCTATAAATCATTGAAACAGCAACAAAGAACTATTATGAACGTTTTTGACCGTAATATGAGTTTGGACCATGTTTCCTAAGGTAGTGTTTGTCTAATAAATCCTGTTGCATGGAAGGACAAGTATTGGTAATATGATTGCTTTGATAGAGTAGTAAAGTATGCCAAGCCATTTGCGCCACTTCTTCTAAAACAATTGCATTTTCTACCGCTTTCATAGCGCTATTTCCCCAGGTAAATGGACCATGACTATGAACGAGAACGGATGGAACCTGATAGGGATCAATGTTAAGATTTTCGAAAGTATCAATGATAACACTTCCTGTTTCCTTCTCATAGGAACCTTTGATTTCACTTTTTGTCATTTTACGAGTGCAAGGAATGGTACCATAAAAGTAATCTGCATGGGTCGTACCAAGTGCAGGAATAGAAGCGCCAGCTTGTGCAAAAATGGTTGCAAAGCGTGAATGTGTATGAACAATACCTCCAAGGTCAGGATATGCTTGATATAGTTCAATATGAGTTGCGGTATCTGAAGAAGGATTTAGGGCACCTTCTATTACATGTCCTTCTAAGTCTACCACAACCATGTCCTCTGGTCTCATATTAGTATACTCAACTCCGGATGGTTTAATTACAATATATCCTGTTTCTTTATCCCTGGCAGAAACATTACCCCAGGTTAAGGTAATCAATCCGTGTTTTGGTAACATCATATTAGCTTGATAAACTTCGTCTTTCAACTTTTCTAACATTTTTCTTCCCCCTGTTATGTATAATAGAATAAGTGTCTGTATTTATTATAGTACAAGCAAATATCGAAGTAAAGAAAGTTGATGCTTGTATGGAAGAGAGGTATGTTATTACAGTCAAGTAGGATAAATACAGGATTAGTTCGTAAATCTAAAACATCTATGTGTTAACTGGATAATACGAAAAAATAGTATGAAGTAAGTTAGAGATAACACTATACAAATTTAGCAATATATGCTATAATTATAGTATCAATTCAGAGTATTTTATATAAATATCACAAAACTATATAGGATATGAAGATATAGTACGACTTATGAAAGACTAGACGAGAGGAGCAAATATTATGAAGCTTACAAATTTAATTTCAAAAGGACAGAAAGCTAGTGTTTATCGTGATGGTGAAAATGCAATTAAGGTTTTCAATAAGGGAACAAACAAAACGGACGTACTTAATGAGGCATTAAACACAACCAGAGTAGAAGAAACTGGTCTAGCGATCCCAAGTATTAGCGAAGTTGGAATTGAAGATGGACAGTGGGCAATTACTATGAATTACATTGAAGGAAAAACATTAGGCCAATTAATGAAAGAAAATCCAGATAAAAAAGAAGAGTACATAAATCAAATGGTTGACCTTCAACTTGAAATCCACTCTAAGAGAGCTCCACTATTAAACAAATTAAAAGATAAATTAATCCGCCAGATTAATAGCCTTGAGATGTTAGACAATATTAAAAAGTACGATCTACTAACAAGATTAGATGGTATGCCAAAGCATGTTAAAGTATGTCACGGTGATTTTAATCCAAACAATATTATCGTATCAAACGGTAAAATGTATGTGATCGACTGGGTACATGCTACCCAAGGAAATGCAAGTGCAGATGCAGCCAGAACCTATCTATTGTTTGCCTTAGAAGATCAGAAACTTGCAGATTATTATCTTGATGTATTTTGTAAAAAGAGCAAGACTGAGAAGCAATATGTGCAGACTTGGTTACCAATTGTGGCAGCAGCTCAGTTAAGTAAGGATAAGCCAGAAGAAAAAGAACTATTAATGAAGTGGTTGGATGTTGTAGAATATGAATAAATAATAAATAGTAGAGACCATTTTGAGATAAGCTTTTAAGCTAAAGTTTATTTCAAAATGGTCTATTTCTTTTTACCATCCATAGGACAGTTACCTTTATACAAGTATTACATACCAATATGCTGATAAGATTGCTTGTGCTCAATATAATATATTGAATCTATAAAACGAAGAAGCAAAACAAGAAGCAAAACAAAGAAGCATTAAAAAGCTGGTTAAAGTAATTACCTACGGTAATACTTTAATTATACAGGTAATTCAATTTAAAGATGTGGGATAAGAGTCTTTCAAGGTTAAGTAAGGTACGTCCATGGAGGTAAAATGAAAACTATCGCATTGCAAGTCGTTGGATTAACGAAACAATATAAAAAATATAAGATTGTAAATAGGGTCTCTCTCACTGGGTATTCTGGCGAAATCCTTGGCATATTGGGTCAAAAAGGAGATGGAAAGACTACGATTATCAAGATAGTAACCGGGTTACTTAAAAAAGAAGAAGGAACTATAATTATAGGCGGCTATGACCTTGATTATAATTATGAAGACGCTATAAAGGAAATCGCTGTATTAGTGAGGTTACCTCGCTTATTGAAACATTTGTCGGGAATAGATACCTTATCTCGGTTTGCAAAAGCAAGTCAAAAAGGAAAAGAACAGTTAGAAAGAGTGAAAGTCTTAGTTTCTTCTCAGCTTGATTTAAATAATAAAGTTAAGAGTTATTCTGCTGAAATGAAACTTATCCTTTCAATAGGATTATCACTTCTTAGTAAGCCCATGATTCTTGTACTAGACGAACCAGTGAGGGATTTTAATCCGATTGCTACAAAAAAAATTAGAGATTTTTTAAAAAAAGTATCTCATGAACAAGGAATTTGTATATTGGTATCAAGTACTATGCTTTGGGAAATGGAAAAACTTTGTGATCGTGTAATGATACTATCAAAAGGAAATAATCTAGGAACAGTTGGTATCAAAGAATTACTAGATAAAGATAAGAATTTAGAGGACTTTTATTTAGAACAAAGCTGTTATTATGAGGGGAAAAGGAGTATAGCAGAGAGAGGATGTACAATCTAGTAACCGATCCACTTGTCATGAATATAAAAGAAGGAAGAGAACTGGAGATACTCTTCCTTCTTTTTCTATAGGAACCCTTAAGGGGAAGTAAACAGGATACTATAGAATGATATTATTCACGGGATCTATTTTTATAATATGGAACTTGTAGTCTTAGTATAAGGTTTGACGGTTCCAGTTACATACATGTATTATTTACCGTAGTACACCTTAAGATAGATTTCCTTGATTTCCTTCATTAATGGGTATCTTGGATTAGCACCAGTACACTGATCATCGAATGCCTGCTCAACCATAGCATCCAAAGTATCTAAGAATGCCTTCTCGTCTACGCCATATTCTTTGATGGATTTCTTGATACCAACTCTTTCTTTTAACTCATCAATTGCTTTAAGAAGGTTTTCAAATTTCTCGTTATCATTCTTTCCAGCTATTCCTAAGAAGTTAGCACATTCTACATAACGATCTAAGGCATGTGGGTATTGATACTGAGAGAATGTACCCATCTTTGTAGGTATACTTACGGAGTTAAAGCGCATTACTTCATTGATTAAGAGTGCGTTAGCAACACCGTGTGGCAAGTGATGGAAAGCACCTAATTTATGAGCCATGGAGTGGCAAATTCCTAAGAATGCATTTGCAAATGCCATACCAGCTAAAGTAGAAGCGTCAGCCATCTTTTCTCTTGCGATTGGATCCGCTGCGCCATTTTCATAGGCACGTGGGAGGTATGCAAAGATATTCTTCATAGCCTTTAATGCTAAACCGTCGGTATAGTCAGTAGCCATAATAGATGCATATGCCTCTAATGCATGAGTAAGTGCATCAATACCAGAAGCAGAAGTTAATCCCTTAGGCTGATTCATCATCATGTCAGCATCAATGATAGCCATCTTAGGAAGTAATTCATAATCTGCAAGTGGATATTTTACTCCAGTTCTTTCATCCGTAATAACGGCAAATGGTGTAACCTCAGAACCAGTACCAGAGGAAGTTGGAACTGCGATAAAGTAAGCTTTTTCACCCATCTTAGGGAAACTATAAACACGTTTTCTAATATCCATGAAACGCATTGCAAGGTCAAGGAAGTTTACTTCTGGATGTTCGTACATAACCCACATAATCTTTCCGGCATCCATTGCAGAACCACCACCGATTGCGATAATGCAGTCTGGCTCGAAGAGTCTCATCGCTTCTGCACCTTCGGTAGCACTAGCTAAAGATGGATCTGGAGCAACGTTATAGAAGGTAGTATGCTGAATTCCCATAGCATCTAATTGATCCGTAACACATTTTGTATAGCCATTCTTGTAAAGGAAAGCATCGGTTACAATAAATACTTTCTTCTTATTCATTACGTCTTTTAATTCTGCGAGGGCAACTGGTAAACAACCCTTCTTAAAGTATACTTTTTCAGGTGCTCTAAACCAAAGCATGTTTTCTCTCCTCTCAGCAACGGTCTTAATGTTAATTAAGTGCTTCACTCCAACGTTTTCTGATACAGAGTTACCGCCCCAGGAGCCACAGCCAAGTGTTAGAGAAGGAGCTAATTTAAAGTTGTAAAGGTCACCAATACCACCGTGGGAGGAAGGTGTATTTACAAGAATACGGCAAGTTTTCATTGCATCAGAGAAGGTTGCAATTTTCTCTTTTCCTGTACCTACATTAATATAGATAGAGGAGGTATGACCGTAACCACCATCTGCAACAAGACGAGCAGCTTTGCTTACTGCATCTTCAAAGGATTTTGATTTATACATTGCAAGCACTGGAGAAAGTTTCTCGTGTGCAAATTGTTCTTCTAACTCCACGGATTCTACTTCACCAATTAATATCTTAGCGGTTTCAGGAACTTCAAATCCTGCAAGCTTTGCAATTGTATAAGCGCTTTGTCCAACAATCTTTGCATTAAGAGCACCGTTGATTAAGATTGTTTCACGAAGTTTTTGAGTTTCTTCTGGGGAGCAGATATGGCATCCACGATCTTTGAATTCTTTTTTAGCAGCATCATAAATCTTATCGCTGATAATTACGGATTGCTCGGAAGCACAAATCATACCGTTATCAAATGTCTTGGAATGAATAATGGAGTTCACTGCAAGGCGTACATCACAACTTTCATCCATAATGACAGGGGTGTTACCTGCGCCAACACCAAGAGCTGGCTTACCAGAAGAGTAAGCAGCTTTAACCATGCCAGGACCGCCAGTTGCAAGAATGATGTCTGCATTCTTCATAACTTCGTTGGTTAGTTCGAGTGATGGAACGTCAATCCAGCCAATAATTCCTGCAGGAGCACCAGCTGCAACGGCTGCATCTAACACAACTTTGGCAGCAGCGATGGTAGAGTTCTTTGCACGAGGATGTGGGCTGATGATGATTGCATTACGTGTCTTTAAACAGAGTAAAGTTTTAAAGATAGCAGTGGAGGTAGGATTGGTAGTTGGGATTACAGCTGCAACCACGCCGATTGGTTCTGCAATTTTTTTGATACCAAAGCTAGGATCTTCCTCAATTACCCCACAAGTTTTTGTTTCTTTGTATGCATTATAAATGTATTCTGCAGCATAATGGTTCTTAATTACTTTATCTTCTACAATACCCATGCCTGTTTCTTCTACGGCCATCTTTGCTAACGGAATACGTTGCTGATTGGCAGCCATAGCAGCAGCGAAGAAGATTTTATCCACTTGCTCTTGAGTGTAGGTAGCAAATACCTCTTGTGCTTCCTTTAACTCTTTTAATTTTGCTGTTAATGCTTCGAGGGAGTCAACTAACCCAGTTGTCTGTAATTCCACTTTTTTTGCCATAACCTTATCCTCCTATGATTTATGATTCACGACAAGGAAAAGTTCGCGTATCAACTTTTCCTTGTTTGTATTACAGATGAAAAGTTTATATTGTAATACTGTTAAATAATTAACAAAGTTATTTAAAAAATTTGACTTCTTTGAGTCAACGTCATTTTATAATAATGTTAAATAATTGTCAATGTACACAAGCAACAAAGAAAAATAAAAATAAACTCACTTTATGGTAAAATTCATGAGAACGTTACCATGGAAATTTAAGTTGTTCAAATTCTGGTTCTTCTTTAGGGGAAGACTTGGTCTTTTTTAACTGTTCTGGTATGCGTTTCATAAGAGAAAGTGCTTCTTCTCTGGAGGACAGCCACCCTTCAATTTCATCTTCGTTTAATAAGACAGGCATACGGTTATGAATATCTTTCATAGATTCATTTGCAGCTGTAGTAAGGATAACAAAACGTTCTTCATCTTCATAGGAATGAGATAAACCAGCCATATAAAGGGGTTTTTCGTGCTCGGAGGTAAAGTAATATTTGGTTTTGGACCCGCTATGCTCCCATTCATAAAAACCACTTGCAGGAACTACAATACGTTTTGATTCCAAATCGTTTGCAAACATTCTTTTTTCCGCTGCACTTTCGCTACGTGCATTAATAATTACATTACTTCCTTGGAAGCCTTTATACCCCCAAGTCATAGCAGAGGGCACGATATTTTCATCTTTTTTCGAAAGAATAGGAGCAATATTGGTCGGAAATATCTCACCGGTTTTAAACTTTCTTGGGACGTGTGTACCCTCATTATTCGGGTCTGGTGCCTGTATACGCTCCCCCTGGAGGCGTTGGTCCAAATTTCTTATAATACGAAGTAATTCTTCATTGCTTTCTTCATCAACATAGTAGCGTCCACACATAGTTGTTCTCCTTCCTAATTCATATGAAGTATTGTACGAAATCTTCCACTTTCCTATACCACCGGGGATTTTACATTGGGCTCTGTTTTTTCTATTCTGCTTTCGAATTTTTATTCCAATATAATTCATTTACATGGCGTATGTTACTTTCTCCCATACCATTATCCGTTCTATTCGATTCACGATACTTTTTATTATCTTTTATTTCGTTACTGATTTATTTTTTATTATATAGTAATTAGATCTTATTCACTACCATTATATACTAAATATATCAAAAAATAAAAGAAACTAAATACAGTTATCCTATATAGAACTTCTTTTCTGTTTTTATTCATGACAAGAAATAGTACGCGAAGCGCGCTTTTTCTTGTTTAAATAATAAAAATGTTATAGAATACCACTTTACAACCAAACATATGTTCTGGTATAATAATCGTACATATGTTCGATATTTTAGCATACACTATTGTAGAGATTTATTAAGTTTTCGAAGTTTAAATGGAATGTAAGCATTTATGTTGTTTGAAAAGAGGTGTAGGAAAGTGCAAAATAACATTCCCGTTGATATGATCACCTTTTGCAGTGCATTGGGTGAGGTTAAGCCACTACGAATACGATTAGAGAATGATGCACATGAGAGAGTTACTGCCGATATTATAGAAATTGCATACCGTAAACAAATAAAGCCATCTGGTCTGACCATCCTTATTTATGGATGCCGTTTAGAGCTATTTGGAGAGATTCGCTTGGCTGAACTTCACTATCATACGGATTCGGGCAGATGGACGTTGTTTAAAATGGTAAGCTAAATGGTTAAGTTTTTTAAGGAGTATAGCAATGCAGGAGAAAATTTTTTTTCATATTGATGTTAACTCTGCGTTTCTTAGTTGGGAGGCCGCTTATCGACTTCATGTTTTAGGAGAAAGCGTAGATTTGCGTGATATTCCTTCCGTAATTGGAGGGGATAGAGAAAACAGGCACGGAATTGTTTTAGCAAAATCTACTCCTGCCAAAAAACTAAAAATTCATACGGGTGAAGCTCTTGGGGCAGCAGTACAAAAGTGTCCAGATTTAGTAATTATTCCGCCAAATTACGAAAGGTATGTGAAGGCGTCCAAATCATTAATTGAGATTTTACATCGGTATTCTCCAAAAGTTGAACAGTATTCCATTGATGAAGCATTTGTCGATATGAGTGGGAGTGAGCTATTATTTGGGGGACCTGTTATTGTTGCAAATAATTTAAAAGACTTAATAGAAGAAGAATTAAAATTTACGGTAAATATCGGTGTATCGTCAAACAAGCTATTAGCAAAGATGGCAGGAGAACTAAAAAAACCGAATTTAGTGCATACCTTATTTCCAGAGGAGATTCCAAAAAAGATGTGGCCACTACCGGTAGGAGAGCTGTTTTTTGTAGGAAGAGCGACAGAAAAAAAGCTTTTTAATCTAGGAATAAAAACGATAGGGGAGCTAGCACAAACAGATGTAAAAATATTAAAGGCTCATTTTGGAAAGTATGGAGAAGTACTTCATCAGTTTTCTCATGGAATTGATGAATCGCCCCTTTTTGTGCCACTAGAAGCAAACAAGGGATATGGTAATTCCGTAACCACGCCTTTTGATATTGTCACGATGGAGCACGCAAAGCTCGTATTATTATCTTTAAGTGAAACCGTATGTACGAGACTTCGAATAGATGGAGTGAAGGGACAGTGCGTGTCTGTATCAGTTACAACGGATACTTTTCAAAGAGTTTCTCATCAGGGAATGCTTTTTTCTGCTTCTAATACAACAATGGAAGTATACCGTTTTTCCTGTCGTTTATTTGAGCATCTATGGGATGGAAAGACGCCAATACGACAAATGGGCGTGCATACAAGTAGAATTACCAAAGAAAATACGATACAATACAATCTTTTTGATTGGGATCGCTATGAGAAACTGAGTAAACTGGATGAAACAATAGATTCTATACGAAAAAGATACGGAGATGATTCTGTGATGAGAGCTTGCTTTTTAAATACAAGTACTTATCACATGCATGGTGGAATTTCGAAAGAAAAGAAAACAGGGATTACAAAGCCGCTGCGGTAGGGAAAGATAGACAGTAAAAAGTCCTCACCCAGCGACTCTTGCGTTCGCCAAACGAGGACCTTATGAATGCGTCTTCAGGGGCTCGAACCCTGGACACCCTGATTAAGAGTCAGGTGCTCTACCAACTGAGCTAAAGACGCGTATTCAGTATCAACAATTAGTTATTATATAGGATGTGGACTAGAATTGCAAGCATTTTTTTAATTATTTTGAAAATTTCTTAAAAATGCATACAAACTCTTTTAAAATAGTGAAAATCTACTAACACGCATAAAAAAGTCCTCACCCAGCAGCTATTATCTGCCAAACGAAGACTTCTAATGCGTCTTCAGGGGCTCGAACCCTGGACACCCTGATTAAGAGTCAGGTGCTCT
>ERZ791922.726-NODE-726-length-17210-cov-3.474789_pt1 | contig 17210 bp, 16 predicted proteins | sample MGYA00510134_ERZ791922 | MGnify/ENA primary metagenome ERZ791922 (study PRJEB30046, sample SAMN00792101) | human gut metagenome | study: EMG produced TPA metagenomics assembly of the A metagenome-wide association study of gut microbiota in type 2...
CAAATAAAACTGAATGAACAATCAATCGAATAATAATAAAATTTATTTTTATTTGAAAGAAAATTCACAGAAAGTTTTATTCACCTGCCGGATGTCGTGATTGGAAAACGGGTGGCAGATATAAAGAAAGATCATAATGACGAGAAAGTTATGAGAGAAGTAAAATTTATATCAGGAGAAGGTCATCGGGAAACCAAAGTCCAGCAGGAATCTAAGTAAAGGAGGTACGGACCGCCGGGAACATAAGTTAAATCTATCAAATTAATAAAGATAGAGAAAGGAAAAAGAATATGATAGAAATATCAGGTTGAAGATGGATGTTGATCAGTATGTTGATTGGCATCCATTTTCATTATGCTGTCGCCGCCTTAAAACTTCAATATCTTGCCAATGAGATGAAAAATTGATAAAATGGTCACGAAAACGGCAGGAATGAAATGGCAGCAGGAGGACGCTATGGCGAAAATGAGCAACCAGAAAGCAAAGATTCTCTATCTGATGCGTCTGTTCGAGGAAGAGACGGACGAAGAGCACCCGCTCTCCCGCAAAGACCTTGAAGAACGGCTGGCAGATATCGGTATACACGCAGAGAGAAAAAGCCTGTACAATGACATTGAGACACTGAAAAATTTCGGTCTGGATATCGCATACAGGAAGGAACAGCCTGAAGGATACTATCTGACCGGAAGAGATTTTGAACTGGCAGAGCTCAAACTTCTGGTTGACGCAGTCCAGTCGTCCCGTTTTATCACACAGAAAAAATCCGATGCTCTTATAAAAAAAATCGAAAAGCTGACAGACCGGCACGAGGCGCGCCAGCTCCAGAGACAGGTAGTGGTAGCTGACCGCATCAAGGCAATGAACGAGAGCATTTATTATAATGTAGATAAACTGCATACTGCCATTTCCGAAGATCGTCAGATCATATTCCGATATTTTGAATGGACCGTCTCAAAGGAGATCCGTCTGAAAAAAGATGGAGAAAACTACCATGTAAGCCCCTGGGCTCTGACATGGGACAATGAGAATTATTATCTGATCGGATATGATATGGACGCCGGTATCCTGAAGCATTTCCGCGTGGACCGGATGCTGCATATCGGAATACTCAACATCAGGCGGGAAGGCAGGGAAGAATTCAGCCGTTTTGACCTGGCACGCTATACACGGCAGACCTTCGGGATGTTCGGCGGGGATGAACAGATGGTCCGGCTCCGCTTTCATAATAAATATGTAGGCGTCGTAATCGACCGGTTCGGGAAAAACGTGCCTCTGCGCCCTGACGGGGATGATCATTTCATTGCGCGGATCAATGTAGCAGTCAGCGAACAGTTCTACGGGTGGCTGACCGGACTCGGGCGGGATGCGCAGATCCTCTCACCGGAGGCTGTAGTAAAGGAATACAAAGATCTTCTTGAAGATCTGGGGGAGATGTACAAATAACAGACAAAGGGTAAGGGTGAGTATAATGAGCATGAATGAAATTTACGAAACATTACAGGGAATCAGCTTGTCTGATATCAGCGCAGTTCTGTCCAGACTGGACGAGAGCGGGCACGCGCTGACGCAGGCAGAGATCATCGGCCTTGCTGCGGCAGCCACAGCAGGACTTCTGCTCTGCCTTTTCGGGCTTAAGATCGTACGGTTCTGGGCAGCGCTCCTGGGACTGGCCGCAGGTTTTTTTGTCGGTTTTACCGCGGCGGAAGCCGCCGGTGCTGACGCTGTGGTCTGCGTGAGCGCCGGATTTGCCGCCGGACTTCTGTTAGCTGTCCTGGGATCCGTTCTATACAGAGTGGGCGTCTTTGTGACAGTCTTTCTCTCGGTCAGCCTGTTTTGTTTACATCTGATAAATCCCGAAAACTGGATCTTCATAGGCATTTGTCAGGCGATCGGACTTATCGCCGCGATCCTTTCCATGAAGTTCCTGGAGATTATCACTATATTTGCTACTGTTTTACTGGGCGCAGTCACTGCGGGACCGGCAGTATGTTATCTGCTTCCCGATACCGGCATGGACAGCCTGATCCGCATCGCGCTGTGCACATTGTTTGGAGCTGCAGGAGTTCTGGTCCAGCTTCTTCTGCTGTCAAAGAAACGCAAAAAACAAAACCTGAAACGGGCAGCAGAGATCCGGCAGGAGGTATCCACTGCAAATGAAGTCGAGCGGGCGCGTGCCGTCATGAGGGACTTGGACGGAGACAGCACAACAGCCAGAGAGGACCGGGACAGCGTGGCCGCATCAGATACTGTCAGCGAAAACGGGCTGGAAACCATCAGCCTGGACGACATAGAAGATATTGATGATCCGGACGAAGAACTGGATGATCTGTAAATAAAAATACAGCGGCAGAAGTAAAGTCCGTTTTATGACACACCCGATCTGATATGATGCTTTCAGAGCAAAAAATCAGAGAAAGGTGTGTTTTATTATGTACATCAGAAAATCTATACTGGGGGGGCTTACGGCAGCGGCAGGGATGACAGTGCTTTCCATATTGATGGTGCTTTTTTGTTTTACAGAAATACAGATCCCGACAATAGTATACGCGGCAGCATGGACCGGCTGCCTCTGCGCGATGCTGCACGGGGCCTCCAGGATATATCGATAAAAAGCGTATCCCTCCATGTGCTGCAGCGCCTCAGCTCCTGAGAAAATGAAAAGTCCGTGTCCCCCGGTTGTCATCTGCAACAGGTATGATGTATAATAAAGATGAAATAGTCAGAAAATTCTATCAGGTGCATACACCGGAAAAGAGGACATGTTTATGAAGATCGACATGCACTGCCATGTGAAGGAAGGCTCCATTGACAGCAAAGTGGGGCTGGATGAATATATCACAATATTAAAACAGCATGGATTTCAGGGAATGGTCATCACAGACCACGACACATATAATGGCTACCGCTATTGGAAAGAGAATATCAAAGGGAAGAAACATACGGACTTTGTCGTACTCAAAGGAATCGAATACGACACCCGGGATGCAGGACATATCCTTGTGATCATGCCTGAGGGTGTGAAGATGAGAGTGCTGGAAATGCGCGGGATGCCGCTTGCCATACTGATCGACCTGGTGCACCGCAACGGCGGTGTCCTCGGACCTGCTCATCCGTGCGGCGAAAAATATATGAGCTTTACCAATGCGAGAAAGTTTTATCAGTCTCCGGAAATCATAAAGCGGTTTGATTTTGTTGAGGCATTCAACAGCTGTGAATCGGTGCAGTCAAACTCAGGCGCGGAGAAACTGGCAAAAAAATACGGAAAAGTTATGACCGGAGGGAGCGACTCCCACAAACCCGGATGCGTAGGCAGAGGATATACGATCCTCCCCGAGCCTGTCACATGTGAGACAGAGCTCATCTCCCTGATCCATAAGAAGACGCCTTTTAAGGCCGGCGGAACGCTCTATGAAAAAACCACAAAAGAACGGATCGGAAAGATCAACAAACTTCTTGTCTACTCCTTCTGGGTATATAACAAAAGCGGCGAACTAATGAAACGCCGGGGAAGAAATAAAAAAATGGTGGAAGAGCATCCTTTTGATCCGATCGATCCGATCGAGCTGTACTATCATTCATAGGTAAACAAAAAATAGACGGTGTCTGCCGTCTATTTTTTATTGAGCTCATAAAGTGTATGGCCGCCTTCCCGGATTTCCCTGATCATTTTCTGCCGGATCATATACGGCAGGATGGAATCAAGGAATTTCCCGGGCTCTGTCACACCTATCTGCTCACTGCTGAACGGCTGGCGCGCTGTCAGAGAGCTCACCACAGGCTCCAGATCCTTTTTGGTCATGGGCCCTTTTTTCAAAGCCTTCTTGATCTTTGAAATCCCTTTTGCGCTGAGCATATTGGAAAGATCCTGTTTCTGCCGCGCGCTCCGCCACATTCCCCATCCGTAAATAAGCGCAGTGGCAAGGGCAAAAAGAAGGACATACGGAATATAATGTAGCATTATTTTCTTTTCTCCCCCTTCCAATAGATCAGATGATTATCATGAAGAATCTCCAGGAACTTGATCAGCCTTGACAGAGATTTTTCCATTTTCGGAAACTTTGCATCTAGCTCTTTGGAAAGCTGATGTACGTCCTTTTCATCGTCAATAATGAGCCATACAAAGCTGCCGAGTTCATCCATCTTAATATCGCTTACCCGTGGACGATGGAAAAACTTCTGGGCGATCCGGTGATAAAATCCTTTCCACTCTATAAACACTGTCACTCGGCCGTTCTCAGCCGTCTCATACTCTACTTCCGGATTTTTTACCGGAATATAATCCAGATAATTTTTAGAAATCTTCTTACCCATACTTCAGAGGCTTCCTCTCGTTTTCTACACACATACCGTGTTGCGGCGATCAGCCGTTATCCGGCTAAAAAGCATCATAACACAGAAAGAAACAGCCCGCAAGATGCAGGCTGTTTCCCTGCCGGCCGCGGTCATGCCGCATGCCGGATGATCACTTAATGATCTCTGGATTATTTTGCTTTCTTCATACACTTTCTGAACAGATATACCAGAAGGAGCACGAAGACGATCAGGCTTACAAACTGCGGAGTAGTGAAATTAAATCTTTCACTCAGATTAATCACGGAATCCACTTTAGCAACCGCAAGCACCGCGAGCACAATACCCATGATACCCTCTCCGGCGATCAGACCGGAAGTGAAAAGTACGCCGCGGTCTGCGCGTTCCTTCTTCTCTGCGTCCGTACCTTTGATCTTCTCAACGATGTAACGGACGATACCGCCTGCCATGATACCTGCGCTTAAGCTGAACGGCAGGTACATACCAACTGCAAACGGCATTACCGGAACTTTCAGGATCTCGGCAACGATCGCGATAAATACGCCGATGAAGATCAGCGCCCACGGAAGCTCAGCGTTCATGATACCCTCGACGAGCATTTTCATCATTGTAGCCTGCGCTGCCGGAAGATCTGTCGTACCGTAGCCCCATGCCTCGTTAAGGAGATAAAGCACGAATCCAACCGCTGCGGCAGATACTACAACACCGAGCATCTCACCGAGCTGCTGCTTCTTCGGAGTAGCGCCGACAATGAAACCAGTCTTAAGGTCCTGGGAAGTATCACCCGCGATAGCGGCAATGATACAGATAACGCCGCCGATCGCGATAGCGCCTACCATACCTGTTGTACCGTCTGTTCCTGTAACTTTCAGGAGCAGTGTAGCAATGATCAGAGTAGCGATCGCCATACCGGATACCGGGTTATTGGAAGATCCGATCAGGCCGACCATACGTGAGGATACGGATGCAAAGAAGAATCCGAAGATCACGATGATCAGAGATCCTATCGGATTAACCGGGAATGTCGGGATCAGCCAGATCAGGATTACGATAGCCAGGATGATCACGAGAAGAATCGGCATCGGAAGATCCTGCTGTGTACGCAGTGCGTTCTTCTGCGCGTGCTTCTTGCTCATACTTGCCATTGCCTGCTTAAATGTACGGACGATCAGCGGGAATGTCTTGATCAGGCTGATCATACCGCCGGCAGCAACGGCTCCGGCACCGATATATTTAATATAGTTGCTCCACAGAGCAGACGGTCCTCCGTCCGGACGTGCCAGCATCGCTGAAATGGATTCTGTTCCCGGATAGATCGTTGCGTCACCGCCGAACAGCGCGATCGCCGGCATGAGCACGAACCAGCTTAATGTACCGCCGGCCAGCATGTAGCTGGAAATCTTCGGTCCGCAGATGAATCCGACACCCGCAAGTGACGGGAGCACCTGGATACCGATCTGGGATCCTGCATAGCTCTTGAACGCATATCCGATCTCACCCGGGAATAATTTCAGTCCGTCTGCAACAAATTTGTATAATGCCGCAATACCGAGACCTGTAAATACAGAACCTGCTTTGCTTCCGCCTTCCTCTCCTGCAAGAAGGACTTCTGCACAGGCAGTTCCTTCCGGGAACGGAAGTGTTCCGTGCTCCTCAACGATCAGCGCCTGACGGAGCGGCACCATAAAGCAGACTCCGAGGAGACCGCCGAACAGCGCGATCAGGAAGATCGTCACAAGGCTCGGGAACTCGATCTTGCCTTCCTCTGCCCAGAGGAACAGGGCCGGCAGTGTAAAGATCGCACCTGCCGCCAGAGACTCACCGGCAGAACCGATAGTCTGAACCAGGTTGTTTTCGAGAATGGAATCCCTGCGGAGGATCACACGAATAATACCCATTGAAATAACTGCCGCCGGAATAGAGGCGGAAATCGTCATACCAACGAGAAGACCCAGATATGCATTCGCTGCGCCGAATACAACTGCAAGGATGATACCAATCACGATGGATGTGACCGTAAACTCCGGAACGATCTTATCGGCCGGTATATACGGTTTGAACTCATTCTTGTTGTCCATGATGTTCTTTCATTCCTTTCTCACTTTTTGTAAATTTAACGACTTCTTAACGCAGTCTATGCCATTATAGCACGTTACTCTGATAAAAGGAAGAAGAAAATTTGGATTACATTGTTGATTTGTAGTAGTTAATAAGGCAGCCATCCAGTATGATCTGCCGCTCTGCGTCGGTCAGATCGCCGAGTCTGAGATCGATTTCTTTCAGGTCGTCACCGACCCCATATGCCTTGATCACATCTGCCTTTTCTTCCACTGCCTTTCTTACATCCGGCACGAAGATATAGTCTCCGTTCTTAAATGGAAGGTGCTCGTGGTCGGCGTCTGTGAGGAACGGAAGCATTCCCCAGTTGATCAGGTTGGAACGGTAACGCTTTGTTGCGTACTCGATGGCGATATTCGCCCAGCCTCCCAGGACCTTCTGGCAGGAAGCCGCCTGCTCGCGGGCAGAGCCGTCACCCGGTTTTACTGCGAAGATGGTGCTGCCCACACCGATGTTGCCCTCTCCGACTTCCGGATAAGTCTTCCGGATCGTCTCCATCACCGGTTTCAGCTCTTCAAGCGCATCGAGAGGACATGTGCCTGCCTCGATCGCTTTCTGTGCTTTCTGCACTTCTTTTGCGCGTCCCACATATGCCGGATCTTTTCTGGAGAGCGCAAACTCTGCGAGTCCCAGCGGGTTGGAACGGTATGATGACGTCTCGCCTGACGGGATGAGCTCGTCCGTTGTCGTAACCGGATCATGGATCTCGGATACAACTTTCACGATCAGGTTCTCCGGAAGCGCTGACATCTCCGGCCAGTCTTTGATGTTCGGTCCGAACTGGATCTCCACATCCGGGTCTGCTGCGCCGTGGCTGTCAAATACGCGGTTTGCGTAAATATTGCTGTCAAAATGATATTTCTGTCCTTTATATTCCACATCCACAGCTGTCGCCGGAGTAAGGAATCCTTTGTTTGCCGCTGTTGCAGCAATGGAGCGCGCATCCATGAGCGCGACGGATGAGATCTGACCGCTCTGGAGCTTGCTTCCCTCGCGGTTCGGGAAGTTTCTCGTAGTGTGACGGATGGAGAACGCATTGTTCGCCGGCGTGTCGCCCGCGCCGAAGCACGGTCCGCAGAACGCAGTCTTCACGACAGTTCCTGCTTCCAGAAGGTCAGCCACCGCGCCGTTCTTCACCAGTTCCATATAAACCGGCATACTTGCCGGATATACGCTGAACGTGAAGGCGTCAGAACCGATATTGTGTCCCTTGATAATGTCTGCTGCCGCGCAGATATTTTCAAATCCGCCGCCCGCGCATCCGGCGATAATGCCCTGCTCTACGTAAAGCTTTCCGTCACGGATCTTATCCTGGAGAGAGTACTCTACCGCGCCGTCCAGGCTGACGAGAGCTTTCTGCTCTACATCGTGGAGGATATCCTTCAGGTTTGCGTTCAGCTCATCGATGGTGTACACGTTGCTCGGATGGAACGGCATTGCGATCATGGGCTTGATCTCGCTCAAGTTCACATAAACGCATCCGTCATAGTATGTAACCGCGCCCGGATTCAGTTCTTTGTAATCCTCTTTTCTGCCGTGGATCTCGTAGAACTCCTCGATCTTCTCATCCGTAGTCCAGATCGAGGACAGGCAGGTCGTCTCTGTTGTCATAACATCAATGCCGATACGGAAGTCCGCGCTCAGCTTCTTCACACCCGGTCCGACGAATTCCATTACTTTATTATTTACATAGCCGTTCTTGAACACTGCTCCGATGATCGCAAGCGCAACGTCCTGAGGACCTACTCCCTTCATCGGCTCGCCGTCCAGATAGATGGCGATCACGCCCGGCATCTTGATATCATATGTCTTGTTGAGGAGCTGTTTTACAAGCTCCGGTCCGCCCTCTCCCATAGCCATGGTTCCGAGCGCGCCGTAACGGGTATGGCTGTCTGATCCGAGGATCATCTTTCCGCCGCCTGCCAGCATCTCGCGGGCATACTGATGGATGACTGCCTGATGAGGCGGTACATAGACGCCGCCGTATTTCTTCGCGCATGTCAGCCCGAACATGTGGTCATCCTCATTGATCGTACCGCCCACCGCGCAGAGGCTGTTGTGGCAGTTCGTCAGCACATATGGGATCGGGAATTTCTGAAGACCCGAAGCGCGCGCCGTCTGGATGATCCCGACGAATGTGATGTCATGGGATGTCAGCTTATCAAACTTGATCTGCAGGTTCTTCATATTGCCGGAAGTATTGTGCGCATTTAAGATGCCGTATGCCATCGTGTTCTCCGCTGCTTCTTCCTTTGAGAGAGGAACCTGTACGTTTCCTGTATCTTCCACAATCTCGGTGCCGTTTAAGAGATAGACTCCATTGTCATATAATTTGATCATGTAATCCTCCTTCTTGAATCCTGTACTTCATGCGATATGAGCGTACCATGCCTAAGAATCTCATGTGCTCAACAGGGCTATTCTATCACATTTCGGGAAAGTAGTAAATCCAGTTTCCTTCCTGAGTTCCTTTCTGTTCATTCTTTATTTTTACTGTTCTTTATGCACGATCAGTTCCACTTTTCTGCTCACGCCTGCATTGTGATAATAATTTCTAAAATCCGTGCTTTGTCAGCCGTTACTGCTTTTATTATTCCATAACATAATGTCCCTAAAAAAAGCCGCCATTACTGGCGGCTTACTTTTATATAACATTTTCTTATGCAAACAGTTCTTTTCTTTTTTTAAAGTAAATATAGTTCAGCGGAAAGTATACTGCCGCCCCGATCACTGTCCCAAGAACTGTTCCTATCACGCTTGCAGCGCCCGCTTCCATTGAGGATGACGAGACTGTGCCAAGGGCCGCCAGAACTGCAAAAGTATAGAGCAGACTTGAGGCCATTACGACACCCACATATCCGAGATAGAGTACAGGGGCGTTTTTCTTATAATGAGCCAGCTGCTGACGGACCAGGATCGCTGTCACAGCAAAAGCCAGACATAGGATTCCATATATCACATCTGCTGCTTTGAGCGCCGGGCATACTGCATAGATAAACTCCGCGTCACTGCCGTATGCCAGCCCGAAAATGCCGGTCACGGCATTATATATCATGACCGCGGCATTTGCGAACAGCTGGAAATAGATGATGAATTTAAACCATGCCATGCGATAATTCTGCGCAGGATTCATCTGCCCCGCCGGGGGTGTTCCGCCCTGAAATCTTTCCGCCGTGTCAGCTTCTTTGCCGCAGTTTATACAGAACCGTCCTCCTTCTGGTATTTCTTTTCCGCAAAATCTGCAAAACATTTTTCTCTCCTCCCCCTGGTATTCCGTATGAGCACTGACGCGCCCATAAAAACTGATGCGCTCACAGGATATGGTCTACTCCTGGCAGTCAAGACTCATAGATTCCACAAGTCCGGTGCCTGCTTCTGTCTCGATCGTGCAGCCGTTGAAATAGCTGTCATCCGCGTACCAGTAATAACTATTTCCGTATTCCTCATCCTCATATGTGTCATCCGGTTCCCCGTAAGCAGCGAGGACGTCTGCCTCTGCTGTCCCGATCTGGATACCGCCCGGGAAGATTACCGTCAGGCCGCCGTCTTCCACATCGTAAGAGCTTACCGAAATCCCGCCTACCAGGCAGTCCTTCAGCTCCAGCGGCCCGTCTGTATTGTTGATCATATCCACCATGATCTCATTTCCGTTGTCATTCATAAACCATGCCAGCTCATATTCGCCTGCATTTACCACATAATCCTCCGGAGTGTACTCCCGGTCCAGTGTAACCCCTGCCGCCTCAAGATCCGCGATCGTACACGGCAGTGTAACTACAGTGTCATTCACCTGTACTGTATAGCTCTCCCAGTCAGAACCGAGATCCGCACTCTGCTCTGCCGGTTCAGCCGGTGTTACAGAGCCGCTGTCACCGCCGAAATCTTCCAGAAGGCCGGATCCCTCTTCTGCTTCAAGAGCCTCATCCGGCACCACGATCTCATCTACACTGTCATATTCTGTAAATGTCATTTCAATATAACAGTCTGAAGCCGTGACTCCGGACTCTTCCAGCATCGGCTCAAATGTATCTGTAAGGTCAAAATAGATACGCGCCGGCAGGATACTGTCTTTATAGATATCTATCGTACAGGGGAATACCATATCCGATACAGTTTCCTCATCGAGCCCGTAGCCGGAGAAGGAATCCATCATATCAGACTGGATCATTTCTGAAAAGATATCTCCGTCAAGTTCACCGGACAACTCAAAGCAGTCTTTCCCGTTGATCTCTGCCAGATCTTGCTCAAGCTCAAACTTGTCCGCATACTCCTCAATGTTTCCTGTCATCCCTTCCACATCGCCCAAAGCTTCTTCCTCGTCAGCCGCCTCTTTCGTCCACTGACCGTTCATCATCGTATAGGTCACATACTGGTCATCTTCTTTCACGGAATACATTTCCATCTCCGTGCTCATACTGCTCCCGGCTATATCAAAGCTGACCTCACCTTTTCCATGGGAAGCCTCCGGTTCTGTTGTTGCTTCCATATCCATGTCCATCCCCATTGAGAGCTCTTCTGATCCGCTGCTCAGTTTGATATTGAATTTTACATTCATCACAGTAGACTCTACTTTTTCCGCCTTATCTGTCATGTCTCGGAGCAGATTCTCCGGCGTGGCCTTTGTCTTGCCGCCGCATCCTGCTAACAGTGCCGCAGTCATCACCACTGCCATACCCATTGCCGCCAGTTTCTTTGTCCTTTTTTTCATAGCTTTTCCCTCCGTAGTATTATAAATTTATTATATTGTATCATGTTTTTTGTGAATCAGCTCTTCTATTTTTCATCTGTCAGACAGATCACCCCCATCCAGTAGTACCCTTCCAAACCTTTCATACCACTCTGACTTCCGACTTTACGCTGTATACTCGCAAACTCATCATCACTTAAGGTATAATCTGTGCGCAGGACTGCCGTCCCCTCCCGAGCCAGATCGTCCGCCAGCGGCTGTATGATCTGGTCCTGCGTATAGAACCTTCCGTTAATCCTGTAATACTCTTTGTCATCTGTTTCCGCCCCATAATTTCCGGTCATTGAATCAAGAACATACCGTTCATCCTCTACAAGCACTTTGTCCGCCGCATAATCCGGAAGGTTTAAAAGCGCATTAAACAGAAGTTCATTGTCATTATTTGTTGTGTCTACAATATTCCAGGTGCCATCTATCTTCACTTTATTCCAGGCATGTGGAAGATCTCCTTCGAGATATCCTGTTACAACAATACATTCCAGCCCCGCTTCTTCTGCCAAAAGCTTAAACGCCCCCGCATAACTGGAACAAACGCCAGTCTTATTAATCAACACTCCATAGGGGGTAAACGCATCGTTAAACTCCTCGTCAACCTCTGCAAAATCATTTTCTTCCGCATTTGCAAGAGCTTCCATATCATATTCTGCCGTATCACACAGATATTGGTTGATCGCAAGTTCCCTTTCCAGCTCTGACATATCTTCTGTAATGATCTCTTTTATGATTTTTTTAACCTCAGTGCTGATTTCCTTCTGTTTCTGTCTTATCTCCTCCTTCTCCGTGTCATATTCCACTGCCAGTACGCTTCCATCCTTGAGGATCGAGGCACTCCTCACTCCTATGACCATAGGATTCTGGTATACCGCTTCCTCCCATGCATCAAGGAGATATGATGTATCCGCACTTTCCGGAAAGTCTTCCAGACTGATCATCTGCTTCCCATTCATCATATTGACCGCTAAGTATTCACTGAGCGCGCTGTTCGCAGTAACCTTATAGCCGGAAGAGAGTTCCTCCGCCCCTTGTCCTCCCGGCTCTGCTCCATCGCCGTCAGCTTCCGTTTCTTCCAGCAGTTCCGGAGTGACGGCTCCGCCGCGGCTTCTCAGATCCTCCTGACGCTCCCGGATCATCTCCAGATCTTCTTCCAATGTATCCGGATCATAATTTTCTACCACAACTACCCCGGTAAAATCCGTACCTTCTATTACATAAGGAACCTTGACAATGTCCACCTCCACAAGCCTGAGATCCGACATGTCTTCGTTTTCGTATTCTCCCCATGTCTCTGTAGTCGGGTCCGCCGCGTCAAAATCATACTCTATCAGCTTCTGTACGAGTGTTCCGTCACACATGGTCACCCATTTGTAAGACGGCATATCTGCGATCTGTTCCACATAGTTTGACCCTTCTTCTGAAAGGCTCATCTTAACCTCTTCCATATACGGGACTTTTCTTGCGATATCCTTCACATCAAAAACATTGCTGATCGCTGATGTCCCTTCCTCTGATACAGCTATGACACAGTAATAAGTATCATATTCCGAATCTCTTGGCACCGCCTCCGTGCCTTCTCCATATTTTTCTATATTATAAGGCTCGCTGCGGGCTGCCTCCGATACTGCATATGTTATAAACTGTGCCGTGGAATCCGGTATCCACTCGGTCTCTTCTGTACTCCCCCGCACAAAACCATTACCGGAGAATCCGCTCTCCTCTGAGTAGGTCAGCGTCATAATATAATATCGTTCCGCCCCTTTGATCTTCTGCCAGTGGAATACAGGTTTCCCCTCCTCGTTGATCCTCAGAGTCACCCTGGGTGCTGTCTTTACTTCATGATCCACTGTAAAGACTGTCACTTTCGGTTTTTCCAGAGTTTCTCCCGTCTCTGTATCAACATACTGTACCATGTAATACCGGGGCAGGTTCCCCCAGTCTTTCAGTTCTCCTTTTTCAAACAGAGCTGCCGTGGTGGGACTGTATCCCGGATCGTTCTCATCCAGGTCGATACTGCTGATCCCTGCCGCATTCCATCTGGGAGGCGTGACAGAAAGGATCTGTGTCTCTTCATCCCACTCAAAATGGGATCCCACCGGCTGTGTAAGCCCGGCATCTTTATACACATTTACAATCTGAGTATACTCCGTAAACTGTCCGCCCTTGATATCAAAGCCCATCTGAAGCTTCAGCTTTTCATCTCTTGCAACATCCCGTATGGGTTCTGTATATTCATATTTTTCATCATACTTCTGGCGGATTGATTCTGCCAGTTTGCTGCTTTCCATCAGAGCCTCTCCGCTTCCCGAGCCCGCCATGCTGCTGCACGCTGTCAGCAGAAGCACCCCGCACATAAGAGCCGCGATCCCCATATATTGATGCTTTTTGTTCATATACATCACCTCTTTTTCCAGCTGCTGACAAAAGTTATCCTCTTTCTGATAATAGTACCTCTGACATCCCGAATAGGTTACACCTCAGGAAAATAATTTATAAAATATCTTTTAGATGATCAGTAAACTCTTCCTCTTCTACCCCTTTTTCTGTCGCATAAATATATGTCCCGTCTTTTTCAAAAGCGGCATGCCACGTGCCGTCATCCGATCTTCCTATATAGACCTCCTGCCCGCTGATCCGGCTTGGCTTAAGCTCCCACATTTCTGCCGGGACCCCGTCCTTCAAATCATATTCTTTTGTGTACAGCGCGCTGCCCTCACGGTCTGATCCGGCATCATGTGATCCAAGGTTCATTCCTATCGACATTTCGGTCCTGGAAATCTCCACTTCCTGTACAATGATCCGGTCCCGTCCCGTAAATCTCCACACTCCGAGACAGACCAGACAGAAACACGCTGCCAGAACGATGTATCTCTGTATCGTCCGAACCTTCTGTTTTTTTTCTTCTTGTCTGACTGCTTCTTTTGTCCGGCGCATCAGTTCCTCCGGTACATGGATCCTGTCGTTTGCTTTTCTATATTGTTCTAACATTGGCAAACTCTCCTTTCAGTTTTTCCCTCAGCATTCCCCTTGCTCTGGATAAGCGGGTCTTTACCGCTGATTCCGAAACATCCATGATTTCTGAAATCTCCCGGACAGAATATTGTTCATAATAGAATAAATGCACTGTACTCCTGTAATCATCCGGCAGACTGGCCACAGCGTCATATACGGGATTTCCGGGCAGTTCCATTTCATAAGTCTCTTCCGCTGCCATCTCCTGTTCCGTGTGCACGGTATATTTCCTGTACGCGCTGTCAAACTGCTTACGGCAGCAGTTGATCGTCACCCGCAGGAGCCACGGCTTCAGATGGTCTTCCCCCTGAATCCTGTCCCTGTATCTTACGAGCCGCAGAAATACTTCCTGAAACACGTCTTCTGCCTCGCTTCTGTTCTTCATCTGGACCAGAGCAAGGCGGTAGACCATGTCCCCATAAGTCTGAAGCGCCTCTTCCACATCTATCTGTTTCTGTCTTTTTTTCACTCGTTCTCTCATAAGTAATACCTTTTCCCCCGCCTCTGGGTTACACTTTCTTCTTTCATTTATCCAAAATACGCCACGATCAGATCCACCATCCTGCTGTAACTCTGCCCCTCGTCCGCCTGCCCGTTGGCCTTAAGGTATGTATCATTGATCTTGTCCGCCGCCTCGGAGATCCTGCCCTCATACGCGTCCCAAAAGGCACTGTTCGCCTCCAGATCCGGTTCCGCCTCCTGCATAAAGCCTCTCAGATGAGAGAGTTCATGGCATGTGGTAAACGGGATATTATACGCTGTCATATCCCCATTATAATTTGCCTCCACAGTAAACGGCAAATAAATCCCCGTCAATCCCTGATAAGAGAGGAACTCTGACAGAAGGAGCTTCTTTGGCTGAGGATAGTATCCCTCTAACGCAGGAAATTCCTCTGCCAGCCCATGCATAGCCCCCACAGCCGGCCCAGGCTGTTCACAAACAGAGGATATATATTCTCAGAATACCACTCGGCAAACCCCGGCTGCTTCGCCGCAAGCGCCATCAGCGCCGCGCTGATGGCGAGAAGAAGCCCTGCCGCTGCCAGTCTGCATTTCAATCTCCTCTGCGAAGCGGACCCCGGAGCTGCCGCTTTTTTTCCATTAGAACGTATCTTCATCTGCTGTACCTTCCTGCTTCTGTCTTCGTGCCTTTTCTATGCAGACGCGCCTCCGTCTGTATGACCGTAAAGAATTACATTCATTATACCGTTTTTCCGGCAGACGGGCAATGTGAACGCCGAGTTTCCCAGATTTTCTATATTTCCAAAAAAAGGCAGTCTTCCGACCGCCTTTCTATTTTTTGATTTCACACTGTTTATTTTTACCGCCTATCCCTTGGTCCACACATGCACCACATCCGTCCCCGGGCTGTACAGCTCGATCTGACTATTGTCTTCATTCAGCGTATACGCAAACTCCAGTGATCCCCCGGGCACTACGAGTTTCAGCAGAAGAGTGCCGTCCGCATCCTGTACTGCGCTGTATGTCCCTTCTGTATCATTGTCGGAGCCTTTGATCGTTACCTTATTATCCTTCTCAAATACATACCTGTTTCCACTCGGGTCTTTCCATTCGCCCACGATCCCTGCCGCACGCTCGTCTCCCATATCAAGGAATTCAAGGTCAGCCGGGACAAGCCGGATATCCTTCCCTCCGTTAAGTGACGCAAGGTTAAAACCATATCCTGTTTCATCAGATGAGAGCGCATACAGCTCCGTCTCTTCAGAGCCGTCCAGCTTGATCTCTAACGTGATATTCTTATCTTCATCAAACCCGCATTCAAATGTAAACGGATCTTCATTTTTCGTGCCTGTTCCGTCCGCTTCCATTTTATAGACATCATTCCCGCCATCTACGTTCCATGTCTTTATCAGTAAATTCTTAACTGCTTCGCTGGGCGCGATAAGCCCCTGCTTTCCCGAGTCTTCCATCTGCTCTGCATACTGATCCACTTCATCCGTAGTCGACGCCGCGGGTTCATCCTTCCCCCCGCATCCGGATATACAAAACACGGCCGCCAATGCCAGAATCAACATTTTCTTTTTCATAGCTGTCCATCTCCAATGCATAATTAATGATCTTTTACAATTGTACACTATTCTTCATACTGCGTACAGTTCTTTTCACGTATAAGTCAAAAAAGGATTCGCTTTCATGCCTCATAAAAACGAATCCTTCTTTATTATCTTCCATTTGAAAATGGAGAATACGAGAGTCGAACTCGTGACCTCCTGCTTGCAAGGCAGGCGCTCTCCCAACTGAGCTAATCCCCCAAAATGTTCCCGAGAACTTTTTTAAAATACCATATTCCCGGGAAACTGTCAATACTTTTTTCATATATCCCCTATTTCACCCTGTCCTCCGGAATCTCCCGCTAGAATCCAAGCAGTCTCAGCATCAGAGGATTCGTCTCATACAGGAACCGCAGAATCGTGCTCTTCTCCATCATCTCAAAGCATGCTGCTCCCGGCTCTGTTGCATAAGCGAGGGTCATGACCAGAAAGCCGATCCACACGATCACCATCGCAAGCACCAAACCAAGCACGCCGCCTGCTATATGGTTCACCAGACCGAGCACAGGCAGCTCTCCGATAATATTCACCGCAAACATCAGTGCCTTAACAATGATGATCGCCAGCAGGAAAGTCACCAGAAATGACAAAAGCTGAAGCACCAGTCTTGATATATAAGCCGCTACATACTGCGGAAAACTTTCTGCCCCAAGCTCATTGTATATCGTGCTGTTATTATTCTCCATGAGCTGATCTTTTAAAAACTGAGGTATAGGCGCATTTTCAATTTCCTGGATCTGAGTATCTTTCGGAATCTCCCCGATGATATTCAGCACATCCTCATATGTAATACCCAGCATCTCCCAGTTCAGATCGTTCAGATTCGCCAGCTGTTCAGGAGTAAGGTCTTCCAGCGGGGTCCCGCCCAGGTCAATCTGTGCAAGTTGATCTGTCGGGATCTCCGGCATAAATGCCTCCACGGTCTTTTTCTCAATAAAATCGTCGACCGGCGTAAA
>ERZ791922.730-NODE-730-length-17109-cov-2.100622_pt1 | contig 17109 bp, 11 predicted proteins | sample MGYA00510134_ERZ791922 | MGnify/ENA primary metagenome ERZ791922 (study PRJEB30046, sample SAMN00792101) | human gut metagenome | study: EMG produced TPA metagenomics assembly of the A metagenome-wide association study of gut microbiota in type 2...
GAGTTTCAGCCTCAAGGCTCCGATCTTCGGCCTGGACATCGGCTTCTACGTGTTCAAGCTCGAGTTCCTCGGAAAGCTCAACAACCTTGCCATAGGTATCATCATCGGGGTGGTGCTCCTCACGGTGCTGTACTACGGGATACTGATGACCGTGAGGACCCCTGACTTCTTCGAGGGAGACCCGGACCGGTCGGTGGGCGAGGACGACTTCACCAGGGCGCAGAACGAGAATTCCATTCCTTTCGGGAGAAAAAAGAACCCCGGAGAGGAGTTCATAAAGACATTCACATCAAGAGGAGGCAGAGGGGAGCGGCCTGAGATAAACAAGGGAAACTTCAGGCATCTGATGTCTATTGCCTCCGGCAAGCTCACCATACTAGGCGTTATCTTCTACATAATGATCGCTGTTGATTTCTTCCTGAACCAGTTCGACCTGCTGCACGCCCACACCGGGACCGTGTACGGGGCCGGGTTCACAGATGTGAACATAACGCTTCTGATGTACAGGGTGATAATGGCCGCAGCCATAGTGGGCGCCGTGACCTTCGTCATCCACATGCACAGGAAGGAATACAGGAAGCTCCTCCGGGCACCTGCGGCAATAGTGATCATCGGGATCGTCGGGGTGATAGCCGGCCTTCTTGTCCAGTCTCTGGTGGTCAGCCCGGACGAGATAAACAAGGAAAGCAAGTATCTCAAGAACAACATCACATACACACAGCACGCCTACGGACTGGACAACGTGAAGGTGAAGTCTTTTCCGGCAAACGCTTCGCTCGATCAGGCGGCGATAAACGAGAACAGCCAGACCATCGGGAACATCAGGATCAACGACTATGAGCCAGTGCAGGATTTCTATAACCAGACTCAGAGTATCAGGCAGTATTACGAGTTCCACGATGTGGACATAGACAGGTACAGCATTAACGGACAGGAGACACAGACCTATCTGTCTCCGAGGGAGATCAACGAGAGCAAGATAAGCGACACGTGGCTTAACAAGCACCTGAAGTACACCCACGGCTACGGCGCCGTAGTATCACAGGTGGACAAGGTAACGGCCAGCGGCCAGCCTGATGTGCTGGTGAAGAACATACCTCCGGAAAGCTCGGTGCAGGAGCTCAGGATAAACAGGCCTGAGATCTACTTCGGAGAGCTTACGAATGACTACGCTGTGGTGGATACGAACGAGAAGGAATTCGACTACCCGGACGGCAACAACAACAAATACACGACTTACGAAGGAAACGCGGGCATCCGCCTGACTCCGCTCAACCGGATCCTCTTTTCCATGAGAGAGGGAAGCATGCAGCTCCTGGTGTCCTCCAATGTCACCAGCAAGTCACGGATCATCGTGAACAGGAACATCGAGGACAGGGTAAAGAAGATAATGCCTTATCTCAAGTACGAGTCAGACCCGTACATGACCGTTGTGGACGGAAAGCTCTACTGGATAGTCGATGCGTATACCACCAGCTCCTACTATCCGTATTCTGAACCTTATTCGGGAGAGGTGGGGAGCACCAACTACATAAGGAACTCCATCAAGGTGACCATAGATGCCTACAACGGAGACGTGAAGTTCTACGTGATCGACAAAGACGATCCTATCGCCCAGACGTATCAGAAGATATATCCGGAGCTCTTTAAGAGCTACGACAGGATGCCGGAGGGTCTTCGCGAACACGTCAGGTATCCGAACAACATGTTCAAGATACAGGCTTCTGTATACGAAAAATACCACATGAGCCAGGTGAAGGTGTTCTACCAGAAGGAGGACCTGTGGGACATCGCCCACCAGATCTACGGCACGGAAGAAAAGCAGATGGATCCGAGCTACTACATCTTCAAACTTCCAGGGGAGAGCAGCGAGGAGTTCATAAACATGGTCCCGTTCACGCCGAAGTCCAAGCAGAACATGACTGCCCTCATGATGGCGAGGAACGACGGGGACAACTACGGCCAGCTGCTGGTGTACAAGTTCCCTAAGAGCAAGACAGTGTACGGGCCGATGCAGATAGAGGCTCAGATAGACCAGAACACAGAGATATCCAAGGAATTTTCGCTGTGGAACTCCTCAGGGTCAACATACAGGAGAGGCGACCTGTTCGTGATACCGATCAACGATTCGCTGATGTACGTGGAGCCGGTGTATCTGGAGGCCTCCAACCAGGCGATACCAGAGGTGAAGAGGGTGATCGTGGCCTATGGCGACAGGATATCCTACAGCTCTACTCTGGATGAGGCCCTGGAGGATCTCTTCGGAGGCACCTTCAATTCCGGGGGTACTGAAACGGCTTCCGCCTCGGAGAGCGCCAGCGATTCCATGAAGGACCTGATCGGCAAGGCAAACGACGAGTACAACGCCGCGGTGGACGCCCAGAAGGACGGCAATTGGAAGGAGTACGGAGAGCACCTGGACAAGCTGAGTTCCTACCTGGATCAGCTGGAAAGCATGAACAAGTAAATTTCTGAACGAGCCTGCACAGACTGCGCGCATGCTGCGCGGAAAACTCGAATGAAAATGGTACGTTTTGTGTAATAGTTCGGAAAACTAGAAATATGATATGGATTTTTTGAAGATTTTCTCAAAAAATCCATATTTATATGTGGTAAATAAACCAGACTGTTGTAATATTAGAGAGTATTTTTCAGGAACATTATTGGGTATTGGAATAAACGAAAGGTGGCGCTTATGAGAATTGACTTAAACAAAATGCTGTTCACTATCGGCCCGGAAGAACACGACCCTGATACCATCAAGGCCATACTGCAGCAGCACCAGGAGGTGCGCTTCGTCTCTCTGACGGGAGTCGACCTGGCGAACCACTCCACAGATGAGAAGATCCCGGTGAATACTTTTCTCGAAGACCTGGAAAAGGTCCTCAAGGAAGGCGTTCAGACTGACGGCTCCAGCGTAGCGCTGCCGATTATCGCGGCTCTTTCCGACGCAAGGGTGGACATCCTTCCTGACATGTCCGTGAACTGGTACGTGGAGTACAACTACGGAAACATAGACTACGAGACATCCCTGCCGGTAGGCACCCTCAGGATCCCTTCGTTCCTGAGGCACAACAACGAGAAGTTCGTCGGCTCGAGGGAGTTCAACAACAAGTGCACACAGTCATTCAAGGAAGGAGTTATGGAGACGCTGAAGGCGCATCCTGAGGTGTTCAAGTACATCGATGGAGTGGACTCCCCTGATGAGATCGAGTCACTCGACCTCACCAGCGCAACGGAGCTGGAGTTCTGGGTGAAGACCCCTGACGACAAGGCCGACAGGGCACAGCTCTTCACATCTCAGGAGCTGAAGGAGCAGTACTGGAAGAGGACGGTAGGTCCTGTGGGGACTGCCCTCGAGGACACCCTCATCATCCTGGACAAGTACGGCTTCGGAGTAGAGATGGGCCACAAGGAGGTCGGCGGCATCAGGGCTAAGATGGGCAACTCCGGAAACTACGACCACATCATGGAGCAGCTGGAGATAGACTGGAAGTACGCATCACCTATCCAGGCCTGCGACAACGAGGCGCAGGTGAAGCACATCGTAAGGGACGTTTTCAGAGCGAACAACCTGGAGGTCACCTTCCTGGCGAAGCCTATGGACGGAGTTGCCGGAAACGGCGAGCACACTCACCTGGGCATGACCGCAAAACTGAAGGACGGAAGAAGAGTAAATCTGTTTGTCCCAAGGGACAAGGAGAACGAGTACATGAGCCCTGTGGGCTTCGGTGCCCTTATGGGACTGCTGAGGAACTACGAGATCCTCAATCCTTTTGTGAGCGCAACCCACGACGCCTTCGCCAGGCTCAAGCCTGGATACGAGGCACCTGTATGCGTGGTGACTTCCCTGGGAAGGAGCGCAAAGGAACCTTCCAGGAACAGGACGGTCCTGGCCGGACTGGTGAGAGACATGAACAACCCTCTTGCCACGAGATTCGAGATGAGGTCGCCTAACCCTCACAGCAATACATATCTTCTCACGGGAGCTGCATACATGCTCATGCTGGACGGCATAAAGGCCGCACTTGATGCAGGAAAGACTCCGAAGGAGCTCGAGGCGTCCATTTCAAAGAAGGCCGGCGAGGAAGACTTCTACCTGGAAAAGGACAGGCAGTACAGGAGCGAGGAGAACGTGTTCGACTTCTATTCTGCAGAAGAGAGGGAGCGTCTCTTCGGAAAGGCTCCTGCCACCGTTTGGGAGAACTTCAAGGCACTGGACGAGCATCCTGAGATGCTGGAGAAGATCACCCAGGGAGATCCTGTCATGGAGCTGATCGTGAAGTCCTTCAGAGAGCAGCTCACCACGAAGTGGTACACGGAGCTCCACGACCGTCTGATCCCTAACACCATGGACTTCGTCCGCAGCTGCTCCAGGAAGCACAACGAGACTGAGGCCACAGACTACGATATCATGAACTGGAGAAGGGTGGACAACCTGAGGAGATCCCTGGGCAAGGATCACCTGGAGAGCATGTCTCTCCTCACCAGGACCAAGATCGCCATCGACGAGGAGAACTTCGACCTGGTATCCGAGCTGGAGATAGAGATCCAGAGGAAGACAGAAGAGCTGAGAGACCTCTACACCACATACACAAAGAACCTCTTCTGACAGCATCCGCTGAACGGTAGAGTCAGGGTAGCGGGAAGATATCGAGAAGGAACTGAATAACAAGGTTTTTCCAGGCAGCCTCCCATTGCGGGAGGCTGTTGGTGTATAATGGAACGAACAGGAGCGCAGGAACGACGACATCGTTCTGTATATGGGTCGCTGAATACGGAAAATTAGTACTGGAGGCATCAGAATGCTTGATATTAAAAGAGTAAGAGACGATTTCGACAACGTTAAAGCTGCCGTTGAGAGCCGGTGCAAGGGGGACTTCGGCATTGACAAGGTCCTGGAGTACGACACGAAGAGAAGAGAACTCCTGGCCCAGGTCGAGCAGATGAAGAATCAGCAGAACACCGCATCCCGCAAGGTCCCTGCGATGAAGAAGGCGGGAGAGGACACGACGGAGCTCTTCGCTGAGATGAAGGAGCTGAGCAGGAAGATCAAGGAGCTGGACGCCCAGGTATCCGAGGTCGAGGAGGCCCAGAGGAACGCCCTTCTCAATGTGCCTAACACGCCTTTCAAGGACGTCCAGGTCGGAGAAGATGACTCGGACAACGTGGAGCTGAGAAAGTGGGGAGAGCCTCGCAAGTTCGACTTCGAGGAGAAGGCCCACTGGGATCTGGGAGAGTCTCTGGATATCCTGGACTTTGAAAGAGGGGGAAAGCTCTCCGGCGCCAGGTTCACGGTCTACAAGGGCAAGGGCGCAAGGCTCGAGAGGGCCGTCATCAACTTCATGCTGGATCTCCACACGGAGGAGCAGGGATACAAGGAGATCCTGCCGCCTTTCATGGTCGGCAGGCAGGCCATGATCGGCACAGGCCAGCTCCCTAAGTTCGAGGACGACATGTACTATCTCCAGGACGTGGATATGTTCATGATCCCTACGGCTGAGGTCCCGGTGACCAATCTGAGAGACGACGAGATCCTCGACTTCGAGGAGCTCCCTGTATATTACACGGCCTACACGCCTTGCTTCAGAAAGGAAGCAGGATCCGCCGGCAGAGACACGAGAGGCCTAATCCGCCAGCACCAGTTCAACAAGGTGGAGATGGTGAAGCTCTCTGCACCGGAGAACTCATACGACGAGCTGGAGAAGCTCACTAACGATGCAGAGGCCGTTCTTCAGAGACTGAACATCCCTTACAGAGTCGTAAGGCTGAGCACCGGAGACCTTGGCTTCTCCGCGGCCATGACCTACGACATAGAGGTCTGGATGCCGAGCTACGGCAGGTACGTTGAGATCTCCAGCTGCAGCAACTTCGAGGACTACCAGGCAAGGAGAGCCAACATCCGCTTCAGGAGAGAGAAGGGAATGAAGCCTGAGTTCGTTCACACCCTGAACGGTTCCGGGCTGGCGGTAGGCAGAACGGTAGCCGCGATCCTTGAGAATTACCAGAAGGAAGATGGATCGGTGGAGATCCCGGAGGCCCTGAGAAAATACACAGGATTCGACGTCATCAGGTAACAGCATCACAGATAAGTCAGGGGGCCGCGGCGCACAGCTGCGGCCTCGTTTGATGGTCAGGAAAAAATTCGTCTGGAAAAGAGAGGTTTTCACATGAAGGACAGAGAGACTCTCACCGGGTTCCTTGGGGATCACGGTGCGAAAAGGCCCATATCCTTCCACATGCCGGGGCACAAGGGCCGCCCGGAGGTGTTCCGGTACTACGGTCAGGATTTCGTGGACAGGCTGGTACAGGGAGACATCACGGAGATCCCGGGTGCCGACGCCCTCCAGCAGCCGGATGGGATCATAAAGGATCTGATGGACGCCTATGCCAGGCACTACCATGCAAGGCATACGGAGCTCCTGGTCAACGGCAGCAGCGCAGGCATCATGGCGGCTGTCATGACTTCCGTGCCGAGAGGGGGGAGCCTGATAATGGGAAGAGCTTCTCACAAGTCTGCCTACAGCGCCCTGCGCCTCGGGGGCATAAGGCCCGTGTACGTGGAGTCCCTGTTTGATGAGGAGTACTTCCTGCAGGGAGACATTGCTCCGGAGGCCATAAAAAAAGCCGCAGATGAACATCCAGAAGCGTCGGCTGTATTCATCACGAGCCCGAATTACTACGGTGTCCTGTCTGACATCGGAAAAATAGCAGAGATCGCCCACGATGCGGGCATGATCCTGATAGTCGATCAGGCTCACGGCGCCCACCTGGTGGACGTGGACATGAGACAGAGAGAGATGGAAAGGAAAGATCCCGGCGGATACAGAGAGGCTCCGGCGGAATTCCGAAGCGCCGAACTTCTCGGAGCCGACATCACAATAAACAGCATACACAAATCACTGTTTGGCTTCACGGGCACGGGGGTGCTGAACGTCTGTACGGACAGGCCTGATGTGGACCGCATCTCGAGGATGCTCGGTATGCTCCAGACCACCAGTCCGTCATACATACTCATGGAGAGTCTGGATGCCAGTCTCCAGATCATGGAAAAGCATGGCCCGTATATCATCGACAGGTGGCGGGACGACCTTGACACCTTTTACGAGGAGGCTGAAGAGATCGCCGGTCTCACCGTTGTGACGAAGGACAGGCGTACATACGACAGAACTAAGATCAATCTCTCCTTTGCCGATAAGGGGGTCCGTGGCAGCCAGCTCTGGGAGGACCTCATCTACAGGAACATCTGGCCCGAGATGGTGCACGGAGATTACGTACTGCTTCTCACGGGGGCAGGGAACAGGAGCGAGGACTATATACAGCTGCTGAAAGCGCTGAGGGAGATCTCGGACGACTACGGCATAGTCGCAGACCCCGGGGAGAGGGAAAAACCTTTTTCCGGAAAAATGGAGCAGCGCGAAGTACCCGCCGAGGCGGAGCTGATCCCTATCTACCAGGCCGAGGGCAGGGTCCTCTACGATCCGATAATTCCGTATCCACCGGGAGTCCCGCTGGCATGTCCGGGAGAAGTGCTCAGTTACGAGGCGATCTCGTACATAGGCGGGCTTCTTGGAAAAGGGGACCAGCTCATGGGCGTAGATGAGGAAGGCCTTATTAAAGTAGGAAAGGACGTGTGACGATATTTCAATGGTCGTCATTTTGTGCAAGGCTGAAATGTGACGATAAGATAAATATCCAATGATTTTTGTGATTACATGATGTATAATTCATAAGTCTATGATGTAAGTTTTTTATAAGACATATTTAAAGGATTTCTATAAAGAAAGGAAGGTTTCTAAAGGATGAGCCAAGGTAAACACTTACCAAGCATTCTTGTACCGCATCATAAGAATACCGCCGGCCGCGAGACCGAGGTAATGCCAATTCCTGATGTGGTAAGGATCAGCATGTCTCAGAGCATCGGTGCTCCTTGCAAGCCTTTAGTGCAGAAGGGTGACTACGTCAAGGTCGGCCAGAAGATCGGCGACTCTGATGCGTTCATCAGCGCACCTGTTCATTCCAGCGTTTCGGGAACAGTAAAGGACATAGTTCCGTTCCGTGGATCCATGGGAGGAACAGAGACTCACATCGTCATCGAGACGGATAAGGAGCAGGCTGTAAGCGAAGAGGTCAAGATCCCTGAGATCAATAGCTTTGACGATTTCATCAAGGCGGTCAGAGCCAGCGGAATGGTTGGACTGGGAGGAGCTTCTTTCCCTACATACGTAAAGCTGAGCCCTAAGAACCTGGATGAATGTGACACTCTCATCGTGAACGGTGCAGAGTGTGAGCCGTTCATCACTGCTGATAACAGGATGATGGTAGAGCAGGGACAGGATGTTCTTGATGGCGTGAAGATCATCATGGAGCATCTGGATCTGAAGAAGGGCTACATTGGCATTGAGGAGAACAAGCCTGATGCTATCGCCAATCTCAACAGACTGATAGAGCAGGAGGGCCTGACAAACGTAGAGACCTTCAAACTGCAGTCCAGATACCCGAAGGGCGCAGAGAGAGTCCTGGTTTACGAAGTCACCGGAAAGGTGATGGATGCCGGAGTTCTTCCTGCACAGCTGGGTATCATACTGGACAACGTCACCACAGTCGCAGAGCTGGGAAGATATTTCAGGACCGGCATGCCTCTGGTGAGAAAGAGAGTCACAGTCGACGGAGATGCCGTCAACGACCCTAAGAACGTATTCGCTCCGATCGGCGCTCAGATAGCCGACATCGTCGACTTCTGCGGCGGATACAAGGCGGAGCCTAAGAAGATCGTCATGGGCGGACCTATGATGGGCCGTGCCACCAACTCCGACGAGTCTCCTATCATGAAGAACACAGGATCACTTCTGATCTTCGGACAGGAAGCTGCCCAGGTCAAGGAGGAGACAGCCTGCATCAACTGCCAGCGCTGCCACAGTGCCTGTCCGTTCGGCCTGATGCCACAGATCTTCGCTGAGGCATATGAGAGGAGAGATGTCGACAGACTGAACAAGTTCAGGGTAATGCAGTGCATGGGATGCGGAAGCTGCTCTTTCATCTGCCCTGCAAGAAGACCTCTGGCCATGACGAACACACTGGCTAAGGGACTCGTAAAGGAGGCTATGAAGAAGTAATGGAAAAGACTAGGAATTTTCACGATAAACTCATAGTATCCTCAGCGCCGCACATCGTCACTGATTCGGATACTACGAAAGTTATGGGCACAGTCCTTCTGGCACTTCTTCCTGCGTTTGTAGCGGGAGTTTACGTGTTCGGAGGCAGAGTCGTACTCCTGGCCATTGCGTGTGTGATCTCCGCAGTCGGCTTCGAGTGGCTGTACAACCTGATAACTCACAAAGAACAGACCATCGGCGACCTGAGTGCTGCTGTTACAGGACTCCTGATCGCATTCAACGTACCAGCTTCTCTTCCTATCTGGATGGGAGTGCTGGGAAGCTTTGTCGCTATTGTTGTAGTAAAGCAGCTCTACGGAGGGATCGGAAAGAACTTCGTAAACCCGGCGATCACCGCCAGGATCTTCCTTTTCATCTCCTTCTCCGCGCAGATGACCACATGGCCTCTGCCTCGCACGGCTGCATCCGCAGACGCGGTGACGGGGCCTACGCCTCTGAACCTGCTGGCAGGCGGAGAGACATCCAAGCTGCCTAGCAACATGGAGATGTTCCTTGGATTCATCGGCGGATCCGTAGGTGAGGTGAGCGCACTTGCTCTGCTCATCGGAGGCATCTTCCTGATCTGGAGAAAGGTGATCTCCCCGATCATCCCTGCTGCTTTCCTGGGAACGGTGTTCGTCATCGCCTTCCTGAACTATGGATTCAGCCTCCACATGGCCATCTTCCACCTCTGTGCAGGCGGCGCTATGCTGGGTGCATTCTTCATGGCTACAGATTACGTTACTACTCCTAAGCTCCCGATGGGCAAGCTGATATTCGGTATCGGATGCGGCGTTATCACCATGGCGATCCGTATCTGGGGATCGTATCCGGAAGGTGTTTCCTTCTCCATACTCCTTATGAATATCTGCACACCGCTCATCAACAGGCTTACCTATAAGTACTACTGCGGAGGTGGCAAGGATGAAAAATAAGGACAGCAATTTCCACAATTTCGGAGCCCCGATCCTGGTTCTGGTAGTCATTTGTTTCGTAGTAACATTTGCCCTGGCCATGACCTATGGTGTTACAAAGCCTATCATCGACAAGAACAATCTGGCTGCGGCGAACGAGGCCAGGTCCGAGATCATGCCTGAGGCGAAGGGCGACTTCAAGGAAGTAAAGACAAGTCATCTTGTGCTGGAAAAGAACAAGGTTTTCGTTGACGACGTTTTCGAGGCTACGAACGGAGCGGGATGCGTCATTACAGTAGAGTCCAATTCCTATGGCGGACTCCTCACTGCAATGATCGGTATCGACAAGGATGGTGCGATCACTAAGGTAAAGGTGACATCGGCTGATGATACTCCTGGTGTTGGTACCAGAGCGCAGGCTGTAGAGCACCTGAAGCAGTACAATGGACTGACAAAGCTTGGCAACGAGCAGATCAAGAACGATCCTACAGTAAAGTATGTATCAGGAGCTTCCATTTCATCTGAGGCCATCCACAAGGCTGTATACTGCGCACTTCAGCAGTACAAGAAGATGGGAGGTGTGAAATAATGGCTAAGAAAAGCAAACTTCAGATCCTCACAAACGGCTTGATCAAAGAGAACCCGGTGCTGGTACTCCTGCTGGGAACATGTCCTACGCTGGCCACATCCACTTCTCTGATCAACGGTATCGGAATGGGACTGTCCACGACGGCAGTTCTGATCTGTTCAAACATAGTAATTTCTCTGCTGAGAAAGGTCATTCCTGATAAGGTCAGGATCCCTTGCTATATAGTAGTCATCGCCGGATTCGTAACTGTAGTCCAGCTGCTGCTCGAGGGTTATGCGCCTTCTCTGTATAAATCGCTCGGACTGTTCATCCCGCTGATCGTAGTAAACTGCATCATCCTGGGAAGAGCGGAGGCATTTGCCAACAAGAACACCGTTATCGATTCCGCACTCGACGGTATCGGAATGGGTCTCGGATTCACACTGACACTTTCCGTAATGGGATCTATCAGAGAGCTTCTTGGAATGGGAACACTTGCAGGAGTTCAGGTACTCGGTTCCTGGTTTACTCCTATCGGATTCTTCCTCCTGGCTCCTGGCGGATTCTTCGTGTTCGGCATCCTCATCGTGCTGGTCAACCTCATCACGAAGGGGAAGGCACTCAAGGGAAAGAGCTTCGGCTGCGCAGCATGCCCGATGTACAATTCCTGCACAGGAGAGGAGCCTAGGATCATCGACCCGGCAGACACCGGACTTGAGCAGAAAGGAGCAGAGGCATAATGGTACAGTTAATACTCATTTTCATGTCCATGGTGCTGGTGAACAACTTCGTGCTGTCTCAGTTCCTGGGAATTTGCTCCTTCCTTGGAGTATCAAACAAGATGGATTCCGCCACTGGTATGGGCGGAGCAGTAATATTCGTAATGGTGCTGGCCGAGCTGGTAACATGGCCTATTCAGCAGCTGCTGAATAAGTTCGATATCGGATATCTTCAGACTGTAGTATTTATTCTGGTTATTGCCGCGCTGGTTCAGTTCGTAGAGATGTTCATGAAGAAGTACATGCCTTCTCTCCAGAAGGCTCTGGGTATCTTCCTGCCTCTGATCACCACGAACTGTGCGGTACTCGGTGTTGCTATCCTGAGTATCAACAATAACTACACATACATTCAGTCCATCGTTAATGCTTTTGGTGCAGGCGTTGGCTACTTTGTAGCTATGGTCCTGTTCGCCGGTGTCCGTGAGGAAAAGCTCTGGGATGAGAGCGGTGTTCCTGCAGCCTTCAAGGGTATGCCTATGATCCTGATCAGTGCCACCATCCTGTCCCTGTCCTTCATGGGATTCACCGGACTGTTCCAGTAAGGAGGCGCATTAATGGCTACACCAGTAATATTGGTAATGGTAATAGGACTCATCTGTGCAGTCCTTCTGTGCATCGCTTCCAAGGTGTTCTTCGTACCTGTAGACGAGAGACAGACGGCCGTAAGGGAAGTGCTTCCGGGCGCTAACTGCGGCGGATGCGGATTCGCCGGATGTGATGACTATGCGGGAGCTCTGGTCGCTGATTCCGAGCTCTCCTGCTCGAAGTGTTCACCGGGAGGAGCTGCGGTAGCAGAGCAGATCGCCCAGATCCTGGGAAGAAATGCAGAGGCCGCTGAGAAAGAAGTAGCACAGGTGATGTGCACCGGCGACCACAGTGTTACGAGAGACTTCCTCGAGTATCAGGGGATGCAGTCCTGCAAGAGCGCAAAGGGCTTCTTCAGCGGAATGAACGCTTGCTCTCACGGCTGTCTCGGCCTGGGAGACTGTGTGAACGTGTGTGACTTCGATTCCATCAAGGTGTTCAACGGAGTTGCTCTGGTGAACAGAAACACATGCGTTGCCTGCGGAAAGTGCGTCAAGGAATGCCCTCAGAAGATCATCAAGATGGTCCCTTACAAGAGCATGGTCCACGTAATGTGCAGCTCCACCGACAAGGGGGCAGTTACGAGAAAGGCATGCGACAACGGATGTATCGGATGCAGAAAGTGCGAGAAGGCATGTAAGTTCGATGCCATCCACGTTGAGGACAACCTGGCCAGCATCGATTACAGCAAGTGCAAGAACTGCCTTGCCTGCGCAAGAGAGTGCCCTACAGGTGCCATCAACAGCTACAGACCTATCAAGCCACTGCCTAAGAAGATGTCCCCTGAGGAGATCGAGGCAGCAAAGAAGAAGGCTGCAGCAGCAAAGGCTGCCAAGGCCGCTGAGGCTCAGCAGCCTCAGGCATAACAGCCGGATATATACAGACCGTCTCCCGCGGGAGGCGGTTTTTTGTTGCGCGGGCCGGGGCTATGGTCTATGATTGCATTCGGGTCGTAACAGTCGTAAATTGAACAGATACGTAAATGAAGAACACATCCGGGAAAAGAAGGTAATAGTTTAAGATGACAGAAGTATTTATTTCACTGTCGGTGATCGTGGGGATCTCCGCAGCGGTGCCACTGGTGGCGAGGATAATACCGAAGCAGATCGTGCCGGAGACCGTGCTCCTCATCGCGGGAGGCGCCCTGCTGGGACCGAATATGTACGGGATAATACAGACAGAATATCCGGCGATAGAGTTCCTCTCGGAGATGGGCTGTGCATTCCTCTTCCTGCTGGCAGGATATGAGATAGACCCAAAGTCCGTCACGGGAAAGGACGGGATACACGGCCTTGGAACGTGGTGTGCGACCTTCGCCATAGCTCTTCTTGTGTCATGGGTCACACCATCTCTGGCATCGGGAAGGCAGGGCCTTATAGCCACGTCTCTCCTGTTCACGACGACGGCGCTCGGCACGCTCATGCCTATACTTAAGGACAGGGGACTTACGGATACAAGAGTCGGTCAGATCGTGATATCCTATGGCACCTGGGGAGAACTGGCGGTGATCCTGGCAGTAGCAGTCCTCCTGGGAGTGCGGACGACCTGGCAGATAACATTGATACTTGGGGTCTTCTTTGGGCTCTGCGTGTGGATAGCCCATGCAGGTGCCAGGGCGAAGAGCAACGGAGGCAAGATCTACCGGTTCCTGGTGAGCAGGTCGGAATCCACATCCCAGACCTTTGTGCGTATGACCGTGCTCATACTCGTCATGCTGGTGACTTTTTCATCCATATTCCAGATAGACATCGTACTGGGGGCCTTTGCCGCAGGATTCATCCTCAGGTATATCGTGCCGGAAGGAAATGAGGTTCTGGAGACGAAACTGGACGGAATGGCCCACGGCTTTTTCATCCCGCTGTTCTTCGTGGCCTCGGGGGCCAGGATCGACCTGAGAGCCGTAGCCTCACGACCGATGATAATGATCTTTTTCATAGTGGCACTGATCCTCGTTCGATCCGTACCTATCATCATCTCCCTTTCCGTGAGAAAGTGCACGAGGGAGGAGCTGTCTCTCCACAACAGGATAGCGGCGGCTGCCTACTGCACCACAGCCCTTCCGCTGGTGGTGGCGATAACTACTATATGCGTTAAAAGGGGCATCATGGACGAGGACGTGGCTTCGGCGCTCATCGCCGCGGGAGCAATAACGGTATTCCTGATGCCATTCGTGGCGGCCGTGACATACAGGGTGGCGGATGCCGAGCCGATAACGGCTATCGTGGAGATCGCCCATCATCCGGAGAGCACGAAAGAGATAGTATCTTCCCATGTCCTGCTTGAACGAAGGAGGGCGAAGTACTACAAGCTCCAGGAGAACAGGCTCAGAGTGGAGAAGAGGAGAGAGGAGCGCAGGGAAGAGATCAGAGAGGATCTCAAGGAAAAGTTTTTCCGTGAAGACGATAAGAAAAATTGAAGCAAGAGTGACCTCAGGAGCGGTGTTGCTGTGTTGTTACATCGATAGCATTGTGATACAATTCTCTTGCCTGGGGCAGAGATACCCGGGAACCTAAAAGGCTAACTGGTTTTACAGGAGGTAGAAGACTAATGATCGCAAAGAGCATGAAGCCTTTCCTGGCAGGAAGCTCTGTAATCAGAGCTATGTTCGAGGAAGGAAAGAAGATGGCAAAGGTCTACGGTGAGGAGAACGTGTATGACTTCTCTGTAGGTAACCCTGGACTCCACCCACCGAAGGAAGTTCACGATGCCATCGAGTACATCAACAACGAGATGGATCCACATGTAGTACACGGATATATGGCAAATGCCGGATACGAGTCCACAAGAAAGGCTGTTGCTGACAACCTGAACAGGAGATTCGGAAAGGGCAAGGAGATCTACTCATGGGAGCACATCATCATGACAGTAGGTGCCGGCTCTGCCATCAACGACATCATGAAGACCGTGTTCGACCCTGGTGACAAGCAGATCGTTTTCGCTCCTTACTTCGTAGAGTACGCTAACTGGGCAAGAAACTATCTTGCAGACACCATCGTGGTTCCTCCGAACGAGGCTAACGGATTCGAGCCTGACCCTGAGGCTCTGAAGGCTGCCCTCACACCTGAGGTAAAGCTGGTCATCATCAACAACCCTAACAACCCTACAGGTGCTATCTACTCCGCAGAGACCATCAAGAGGATCGCAGAGGTCCTGAAGGAGGCCGAGAAGGAGTACGGACACACGATTTACATCCTGTCAGACGAGCCATACAGAGAGCTGGTATACGTAGACAAGGAAGTTCCTTTCATTCCTGACTACTACGACGACACCATCATGGCTTACTCCTGGTCCAAGTCCCTGTCCCTCCCTGGAGAGAGGATCGGATACGTTGCCGTTCCTTCCAAGGCTGAGGGTGCAGACGAGTTCGTACAGGCTGCCATCGTAGCAAACCGTGTATGCGGAGATACCAACGCACCTGGAATCATGCAGCTGGTAGTAGAGAGATGCATGGATGCAAGAGTCGACATCCCTTACTACGAGAAGAACGCCAAGGACCTGTACGACATCGTTACAAAGGCCGGATTCACAGCTGTCGTACCTCAGGGTGCATTCTATCTGTGGATCAAGTCCCCTGTTGAGGACGAGAAGGAGTTCGTTCAGGCCGCAAAGGACGAGAGGATCCTCATCGTACCAGGAAGTGCATTCGCTTGTCCTGGATATGTCAGAGCATCCTTCTGCATCGCGAACGAGACCATCCAGAGGTCCGCAGAGTCCTTCGCAAATCTGGGAAAGAAGTACTTCGGCTAGTAAGTATTCGAATATCAGGATCAATAAAGCCGTCTGTCGATACGACAGGCGGTTTTTTCTTATTCTCGTTCCCTTCGGTGCCATGCATAAATTAAAGTTTGTGAATTTATTCAAGCCAAATTGAATGTTTTTGTGAAAACTATATGAAGGAGGAGTATAATCAGAAAAGGTATACAGGATACAAAAGCACAAGTTATACCGTTCTCTTTAGAGGCTATGTTAACACGAATGCGGACAGAGAGCTCTGATCAAATGACAAAATATTGAGCATCATTCCTTCGGGCCGGCAGTGGTTCGGGGACAGGGGATCTGAGAAATGGACAGGATGTTGAAAAAGTTGTTTTGTGCCCTTCTGGCGGTGGCAATGGTATTCACGACAGGCGCAGGAGATCTGGCCTGGGTATTCGCGGGAGATACAAGCAGTGATACTTCAGCCACGTCAGGGGCTTTTTTGATGGTCAACGGAGATAAGGGGACCGTGACCGGAGACTCCAGGACCTACACCATCCATTACGGAGACAGGGTGAAATTCACCTGGGGCAATGCTTCGGACGGAGATACTTACTCCTATTACTATAAGGGTGAAGAGGAGTCAGAAGATCAGTACAAACCTTTGGGCGAGGGACGCTCTCAGCTGACACCCGGCACATACGACCTGAAGGCCTACATAACAGATCAGGACAACAATAACACCGAAGTATCCGGCAAGCTGAATGTGGAAAAGGCAAAACTCGCTGCACCTGCGGATCCGGCCTGGTCGGTAGTCAGCGGCAGCTCAGGGGACAGGACTGACCTCGTGTGGAGCGGAGTAAAACACTCCGAGACGAACAGCACTGACGATATCAGCAGCGCTGTGAAGGAATATCGGATAAACGTGTACAGGGATGGAACAAGTGCAGCCACATATACAAGCACGTCTCCCTCATATGCGAACATTTCGAATTCCCTTGAAAACGCCGGATCCTACACATTCACCGTAACTGCGATCCCGGAGAACACCGACCTGTACCAGACTTCTGAACCAGCTGAAGGTAAGCCGTACAAGGTAGTGGAGGCCACGATACAGGGAGACAGCGGAATAACGAGTGCATCCTTCGGAGGCCCGGAAAAGGTGTTCCTGTGGCCGGGACAGAAGGGCCGTGAGATAAGCGCCGCAGTAAAGGATGACTACGAGTTCGAGAAGTGGTCAGATGGAGGGCAGGGACTCGATTTTGAGAAGGCCGGTTCTTCATCGACAACGGTTTCGATACCTTTGAATTACAGCGGTGCGACAAAGGTGACCATCCAGGCTCAGACTAAGGACAAGAAGGCGCCTGAGATCAGTTCCTTCGCTCCTGCAAAGAAAAGCGATGACTCGGAAT
>ERZ791922.732-NODE-732-length-17094-cov-3.253947_pt1 | contig 17094 bp, 15 predicted proteins | sample MGYA00510134_ERZ791922 | MGnify/ENA primary metagenome ERZ791922 (study PRJEB30046, sample SAMN00792101) | human gut metagenome | study: EMG produced TPA metagenomics assembly of the A metagenome-wide association study of gut microbiota in type 2...
TTCAGATTTTTTTTATAGTTTAAATAAAAAAACTAAATATAAAATATAAATATCATATCATGATATTATATTTCGATTTTTAAATATGTAATTCTTAGTTCTAAGTCTTATTTTTACACATATTTATGCATCACATTATTTCGTAAATACTACAATGTATCAATTATACTATATTTCTGCTTTTTGTCAAGTTGAGTATTTTATTATCAGACTTTTTATAAAAAAGTCTGTGCATTAATACTTGAATAGTAATTTTGCAAAGACTTTTCCTATGAACCGAAACTCACATAAAAAAAGCTCTAGAACATTACTGCTCTAGAGCTTCCTTATTATCCTAAAATAGCGGAATCATTCGTAAATTCTTCCCCACTAGCTTCTTCAAATTTATGAAGAAGATCTTCTACTGTAAGCTTTTTCTTCTCTTCTCCTCTAATATCTAAAATGATTTTTCCATCCTTTAACATAATCAAGCGGTTACCATGCAGAATGGCATCCTTCATATTATGAGTAATCATTAAGGTAGTTAGATTATTACGCTTCACCATCAACTCAGTCGTTTCTAAAACTTTAGCTGCGGTTTTTGGATCCAAGGCTGCGGTATGTTCATCCAGAAGAAGGAGTTTTGGCTTCTGCATTGTCGCCATAAGTAAGGTTAATGCTTGCCTTTGTCCTCCAGATAGTAGTCCTACTTTAGAGGTTAGACGATCTTCAAGTCCAAGGTCTAGTATTTTTAATAATTCTTTGTATTCTTCTCGTTCGGATTTTCTAATGCCGACTTTTAAGGTACGAGATTTTCCACGACGCTTTGCAAGGGCAAGATTTTCTTCAATTCCCATCGAGGCCGCTGTACCTGTCATTGGATCCTGAAACACTCTTCCTAAATATTTCGCACGTTTATGTTCCGGTAACTTGGTTACATCCACTCCATCGATAAGAATCTTTCCCTCGTCTACAAGCCAGGTTCCAGCAATTGCATTCAGTAAAGTTGATTTACCAGCACCATTTCCACCAATTACTGTAACAAAATCCCCATCGTCCATCGTTAGGGAGAGTCCATTGAGGGCACACTTTTCGTTCACTGTGCCTGGATTAAATGTTTTATAGATATCAAGTATTTCTAGCAAGCTATTTCCCTCCCCTTCTCACTGGTTTTGTCCAATAGGTCTTTTTCAAATATGGAATTGAAAGGAAGATGGCTACCACTGCTGCGGTAAAAAGCTTTAATAAGTCTGTATCTACCCCAATCATGATAACAAACTGCAAAACTAAATAATAGATAATAGATCCGAAAGCAACCGCTAATAGACGGAGTGCAAAATTGCGGAACACTTTTCCTAAGATTGCTTCTCCAATGATAACAGCAGCTAAACCTATTACAATGGCACCACGTCCCATATTAACATCGGCAAAGCCTTGATACTGTACTAAAAGTGCACTGGACAAAGCCACTAAGCCATTAGAAATCATTAATCCAAGGACTTTATTTCTATTTGTATTAATCCCTTGTGCACGTGCCATGTTCCCATTACACCCTGTAGCTCTTAAGGAACATCCAAGTTCTGTTCCAAAGAACCAATATAAAAGTGCAATTAATATGATAATCAACACTGCAATAAAGAATATCGTATTTCGAAGAAGTGGTACATCTCTAACATATCTAAGTGAAACAAGTAGATCATATTTATCTACACTAATAGACTGATTTGCCCTCGTCATAATTTTTAAGTTTACGGAATATAATGCAATTTGAGTCAGGATACCTGATAATATGGCTGGAATCCCTAGAAGGGTATGTAAAATCCCTGTTACAAAGCCTGTCAGCATGCCTGCTACAACGGATGCTATTAATGCAACCCATGGATTGTGACCAGCTAACATCATCATTATACAAACGGCTCCTCCGGTGCACATACTACCATCTACCGTTAAATCAGCAATATCTAATATTCGGTATGTAATAAAAACACCTATCCCCATAATCCCCCAGATAAGTCCTTGAGCAACATTACCTGGCAGAGCGTTGATGAATGTCATTATGAATGCCATTATGTCCATTTATCTCTATCCTCCGATATTTTCGTACTTTTAGTAATAACATGAAATTGATTCAATGATCTATTTGTTATCCTGTGTACTCATTTCTGTAAAATTATCTTTTGATTTCTTCATAACCCTCTGGAATTGTTATCCCTAGTTCATCACAAATCGTTTTGTTATATTTCTTTGCAACATTTTCCACATAGGAAATTGGCATCTTGGAGATATCTTCACCTTTTAGTACTTTCGCTGCCATCTTACCTGTTTCCACTCCAAGGTCATAGTAGCTAATACTTAACGTTGCTACACCACAGCCCGCTGCAATTCCTTCTTCTCCTGCAATCACTGGTACTTTCGCTGGTCGGCAGATGTTATCAATAATTCCGGTATTGGATGCCACCGTATTATCGGTTGGTACATAGATAACGTCAGATTCGCCTGCTGCACTAGTAGCAACTGCTGCTAAATCATTGGAATCAGAAAATGCATAGTTTTTACATTCATAACCTAGTTCTTCTAAATATCCTTTCATTGTATCAACTTGGTACTGAGAATTTGGTTCCCCAGAACAATAGAGTAATCCAACTTTTTTTGCATCTGGAAATAATTCTTTTACCATCTGTGCTTGTTGATCTAAAGGAGCAAGATCCGAAGTACCTGAAATGTTATTTCCCACTGTACCGTTGAAATTATCTATTCCTAAAGCAACACCATATTCCGTAATTGAGGTTCCTAGAATAGGTATTTTATTTGTACCTGCTGCACTTGCTTGTAAGGCAGCTGTTGCATTTGCAAGGATTAAATCCACATCGCTAGAGACAAAACTATTAATAATAGTTGGGCAAGTATATGGATCTCCTTGAGCATTTTGTTCATCAAACGTTACGCTATCACCCAATTCTTCTTTTAATTGATCCATGAATCCTTTCGTAGCTGCATCAAGCGCTTCATGCTGTACTAACTGACAAATCCCCACTCTGTATGTTTTACTTCCATTACTTGCAGTATTTTTTGTTCCACAAGCGGCCAATCCTATTGCCATTGCTGATACAGCAAGTATTGACAATAATCTCTTTTTCATAAATGATATCCTCCTATGCTATTAGCTGTTTATTACTATATCACTTTAAAGCACTAAGGTCAATAATTTCTATCAGTTTTATCGAGATTTCAGTAGGAATAACTATAATATTCTTAATACGATTCGAAAGATTTCTTAACACCAAACAAGTAAAAGCACGCTTCGCGTACTTTTACTTGTCATGAACAAAAAAGCCGCTCTATAAAAGAACGGCTTTTTTATCATGAAATTCTAATTATGATTATGGATTTAATGTTGCCTCAATCAATCCATTGTTGTCTAGTTTGGATAACTCTTTTACTCTTTCAAGATCAAGACCCATAGCTTTCGTAATCCTCTCTCCGTATTCCGTATCAGCTAAGTAACAGTGTACTGCATGACGATATTTAACATTGTCTGTTACAGAAGCGATATCTGCTGCAGTGTTTTCTATTAATAGCATACGTTTATCTTCGGTCATTAACCGATAGAGTTCTCCTCCTGCACGGAAATTATCATCAGAAGGATCGTCCTTTGGATCAAATCGATACATAGCACCTTCCAGGTCAAGCGGTGGTTCTGCAGCATCTGGCTGAGGTGACCAATATCCTTCACTATTTGGTGAGTATGCAGGCATCCTGCCATAGTTTCCATCTACTCGCATTGCACCATCTCGGTGATATTCGTTGACTTCACATTTTGCCCTGTTTACTGGGATATGATTGTGATTGACACCAAGTCTGTATCTTTGTGCATCTCCATAAGCAAACAATCTTCCCTGTAAAAATCGATCTGGAGAAAATCCAATTCCCGGAACAACATGTGCTGGTGTAAAGGCTGATTGTTCTACTTCTGCAAAATAGTTTTCAGGATTACGGTTAAGTTCAAGAACACCTACCTCTATCAATGGAAATTCTTTATGACGCCAAATTTTTGTTATATCAAAAGGATTTTCATAATGATTCTTTGCTTGCTCTTCTGTCATAATCTGAACATACATCGTCCATCTTGGATAATCGCCACGCTCAATTGACTCAAAAAGATCTCTGCCATGACTTTCTCGATCTCGTCCACATACTTCAGATGCTTCTTGATTGGTAAGATTTTTAATACCTTGCTGTGTTAGGAAGTGAAATTTGCACCAAACACGTTCATTCTTATCATTATAGAAAGAAAAGGTATGCTCTCCGAAAAAGTGCATATTACGGAATGATGCTGGTATTCCCCTATCTGACATCACAATTGTTCTTTGGTGGAAACTCTCAGGCAGTAATGTCCAGAAATCCCAATTATTTTGTGCTGAACGCATACCAGTTCTTGGATCACGTTTTACTGCGCGGTTAAGATCCGAGAAATTATGTACATCACGAATAAAAAAAGTAGGAGTATTGTTTCCAACTAGATCCCAGTTACCTTCTTCTGTATAAAATTTTACTGCAACGCCACGAATGTCACGCTCCGCATCTGCAGCACCACGTTCGCCTGCGACCGTAGAAAAACGAATGAAAAGATCTGTTTTTGTACCAGGTTGAAGAACCTTGGCTTTCGTATACTTAGAGATGTCACCAGTTACTTTTAAATTTCCATACGCGCCCCAGCCTTTCGCATGCATACGACGCTCTGGGATCACTTCCCGATTAAAATGCGCCATTTTCTCCAATAGCCATACATCCTGCATAACAACGGGTCCTCTAGGACCAGCAGTTATAGAATTCTCATTGTCTGGTATTGGTGCACCTACTTCATTTGTTAATTTCTTGCCATCGTACATCATAATACCTCCTTCAATTTGGTGTTGTTTTACCATGCAAAAGTTCTGCATTTTATGAATTACAGCACGCCAATCACAGTGATTGGGCTGCTTTCATACTCAAGTGATAGAAAATCCCATTAATACAATAGCTGCATAAGCGCAGCTTTTTGGAAGCATAAGCATACCAACTTTAGGATTTTTGCTAGAATATAGAACTACTGGTGTATAACAAATAAAACTGATAAGAATCGCAAGCCATAGAAATGATAAACTTCCTCCATTTAATAAGGCACCAATCAGATAGATTATCATAACTGTCATACCTAATATGAAAAATGGTATGTTTCGAATGATTGCCCATTTTAATGGTGGATTTTTATCTGTCCAGTTATTTTGAGGAAGAAAACATAACGCAACTCGAAGTATTGCAGATCCATAGATAAGTAAGGGTAGGAGGGGATTCACTTTTATATCATAGTGTATTTTACCAATTTCCCACAAAAAAAGATAAAATAAAGTCATTGTAATCGAGGTGATAAATTTACCAATACCTAAAGAAACCGTATGATTACGATTGTTTTTATCTGCCATCGCATAAATTCTTGGAATAAGATGAAAGGAGTCTCCCACTCCTAATACAAAAGACATAAGCGCGAATTGCCATCGAAGACTTCCAATTTCAGCAGTCTTATATAGTAACACTGCAGTAATCAGAACTGTAAAGAGATAAGATAAATCAAATATTATTTCTACCAACTTCATCACTTTTTTCTTTGCATTAATCTGTATCATAAGTTGTCCTCCAGTGAATACTTCTCTTTTTGTGTATTTAGGGCATATGACAGTAATCATAAACAAAAGAAAATTTATTTCATAGACATTCCAATTAAATAATAAATAAAGGATAGATATCCGTCATTATCTGATTATGTCGAAATTTATAGTACTATAGACTGTTTTCTATTTACAATTCTAACAAAATATGCCATATCAGTCAATCGTCTGATTTTTAATTTATTGATTATTTTTCTCAATAAGCTGATTTATTACCATATAAAGAAGCTAACTTACTTTTGTGAACTTTTCCTTATACCAAAAGTGGTTACTTAATAGACTCAATATCAACATGAATATAAAAGTAGTATTCCTACAAAGAAAGTGCCTTGGCATGGATTTCATAGTCCATACAAGACACATTTAGCACTTTTAAGCGAATCTTTTGTCACATCAGCTTTTGATTTATTTCTTATTAGAACTTTAAAGATGTATTCCACTGCACCATTTTTTAACCTAAAACCGCATAGGTATCAAGAATGCTCAATTTGCTTTACCTTTTAAAAAAAGGCCTCGTTTGCTCTACTTTCTCCAAAAAGTAGAGCATTCTGCTTTATCCAGCAGATTAAACTCTATTATTTTCTCAAGCAGAGAATACTCTACCTCACTATCCCAGGGTATACGTATCAATTCCTTGCTATAATCATATCCCGCTTCTACAATTTCATCTGCAAAATGATTTATCACTACTCGTTCAGGGGCAACAGCAATGTGATGCTTTGATATACTAAATCCAATAATATAGGTTCCGTGATCTGTAAACATGGGCTGATTCCATGCAATTTTGGGTATCAAATTTGTGTAAAGAAACCAATAGGAAATAGGAAGAAGTTTAATGAAAAAAGTTAATGTTCATTTACGCCCCATGGTGGATAAGATAAATTTACCCACTGTTTTAAAAACCACAGTACTTCCAGGGAGCTCATTGGAAAGATTATTTTTTGCCACTCAGATAGGCGAGATTTTTTATTTAGGAAACGGAGTGATAGAAACTTTTTTAGATATTCGGCCGCGTGTACTTGAGCTAGGTGCTTCTACTGGTGGATATGATGAGCGAGGATTGTTAGGTCTAGCGTTCCATCCTGAATTTAAAAACAACGGCCTATTTTATCTTCATTATTCAGTAGCAGGGACACAAGGTCCTGGTGCTCTTCCTAGTTCATATCAACCTAATCCGTGCAAACCGGAAACTTTAAATTTAAAATGGTTAAATAGAGAATCTCAATATGATCATATTGATACTGTGGAAGAATGGGCTTTACTATCGAATGGTCAGCCTCAAAAACGGCGTACATTACTTAATTTAAAGAGACCATTCTTAAATCATAATGGTGTTAATAGCTTGAACTTTTCTCCAGAAACAGGAAATCTTATTTTAACTACTGGTGATGGAGGATCCGGTTATGATCCATTCAACTTAAGCCAGGACGATAGGGAAATCGCCGGTAAGATAATCGAAATTGATGTAGATAGAAATACACTTTTCGATAATACCACCATTGCTACTCGTTTTAACGAACTACCTGAACCAATTCAAGAAGTACTAACCGTAATTGCGAAAGGTGTCCGCAATATGTCAGGAATCTCATTTCAAAAGTTTTATGATCAGTATATCAAATATGTAGGAAATGTCGGACAGGATCTGGTAGAGACGATATTTACCTTCGACCAATACAAATCTGTACCGGTTAATGAACTTATTCAAGCAGAAGTAATGAAAACTGAACCTGACCTCGAAGGCTTTATCAACCTTGGCTGGCGAGGATGGGAAGGTACATTTCCTACTTCTATTATAGATAACTGCTCTACTAATCCAGCTTTTGATGAGAAAATAATTGCCTATTACGATGAGGCAGTGAAAACATCCACCCTACGTCTACAGCCTTTGACCTGCTATTATCACAAAGATTCTCGTCCTGATAAGTTTGGAGCAACTGCACTTACAGGAGTTCAACCCTATATGGGAAATCAAATATCTGATTTAACTGGTAATATTGTGTTTATCGATCTAGCACGTAATGAAGATTCTCCGCCTCCACATAGAGGGGTTTTAGCTTATACCAACCCTCGCTCAGATTGTAAAGTGAATGATTTTAGTATTATTAACACTGACTATAATTTTGGCTCTCAATCGTCTTATTATGTTAGTTTGGGCACAAATTTAGATCAAACCAAGTTATATTTAGGAGTTTATAGTTCTATGAATGTCACTAATTATAATCAAGGTACTATTTTTGAAATTACTTCGTAATTGTTCTATCTAACTTAGGGTTTGATAAATTTAATTATTTCATAATTAAAATCTTTAAGATAGGACTATAGAGAAATCTTATTGATTAGTGTATTAGACAATAAAATAAAAGAAGGGTACAAACATTTTTACCAATTCTAGTGGTCTCGTATCATAATACAAATAATAAAAATAGATAAGTATCCTTATCAAACTAGTTTGATTTTATGTAACTATATTTTTACTGAAGGTATGTTTATAAGGTGTGTTTGTATGACATATCTATGAAATATACCTTCAACCTTATTACAAAGCGATTACTTAGAATCAATATTCCAAAATATTAATTGCAGAATCGGGGAGATTTCATTTGAAAAAAATAAATATTATAAGATTTGTTTGTATTGGTGGCATGTTAACCGCATTCACTGTATTATTCCAATCAGCACCTGTATTTTTGCCTGCACTAGGATTAGCTTTAAGTCCATTTAGCACGCTACCGATTGCCATTGCTGCGGTATCTAATATTTTACTTGGATTTACTGTATATTTTGCATCCGTAACCATACTTACCCTAGTTAGTATGCAAGAGTCCATGATTCTCCTATTTACCACTGGGCTTCTTGGCCTCATGATCGGAGCATTACTTTACAGAAAAAAAATCTTACTCTCTACCATATTTTCAAGTATAGCGTTATCTCTTGGGATAGTAGTATTAACTTATATCGTAAGTATGTCAGCATTTACGGATTTCGCCAGTTCGTTATCAATTCCATTTACTCTTGTTATATTTTTTTCTTTTTCTCTTGTTTATTCTAGTATTTGGAATGTTTGCCTTAGAAAACTCATTGGCTATCTGATGAAAATTAAAATGATTCTTTAATTTTTCTTATGGAAAGTAGCTTCACGCGCTAATTAATGTTCTAGCACTTTGGTTCACATAATGTTTCACAATTAGACTATTACGCCAGAACTTAATTAGCACCTTTAACCAAACTAATATTTCACTGTTTTAACAATCGGTTTTACCTTTACTTTAATGAATTCTAACACCTCTATGATATCTTCTTCTCTATGTACCCGAAAATTAATCCACCCCCCATATTCACCACAAGGATAACGACTATCCCATATTTCTTTTGCCTTGTCTGATAAAATAACAAGCTTCGTTTTCATTTCAGGAACCTGTTTGTCACCGATCTGAGTGAATATTGTGAATCCACCTTGTTCAAAAAACAGATAACATAAATGTTTGTTTTTATGACTGTATTTATACCCCCAGCCATAATTCTTACCAAATGGGAATTTTAACTCTCTCTCTAGATCGTATAACTCCTTTAAGTAAGTTTCAAAGCGATAAATTTTTTCCATAGCTGCTGTTCCGATTGTTTCCTGAATATTTTCCAGTGTTGGAATATTTAATTTGTCCAACATTCGTTCATACATGAAATTCACCCCTCAAATTTATAAATAACTATTGAAAGTTACATTTATAATAAATAAGCACGTTGTTTATTTTTTCTTTTTTATTATATCACCGACCATAGAAAAAATGATATCTACTAACCCCATAATCAGAGCAGCGGTAACAGTTATAAAGATATCAATTTTCTGTCCTTTCATTATATCGACAATAATAAATCCTATAGCAACTACAATTACCCAAAAAGAAGCTCTCAAAATTTTTTCTTTCATTTTTAACCTCCATTTATGCTATTACCTTTTCTATCATTCATTTTCCCAATAGGCAGCTCCTCCACTTCAATGAGTACACACTTCTTACATTTTATCACATATTCCTTTATATGGTAACTAATTATTAGTAAAACAGTTACATTTTCTTGAATACAGTAAACACAATTATCCATCATGGATTGCTTCGGCTGTCATTATTAATTAAAATGGTCGCAATTAATGCTATCATGTACAGCTTATCTAGGAAATGATTGAAATTAACCTTAAATAATGTTATTCTATCAAACGGAAAATAAAAAATAATAGATGTTTCATCGTCGATAGGAAGGTGTAATTTTTAGGACTTAAAATTATCTTAATTGGCACAATAAAGTATGAAAACTATTAATATAAAACAACTCTAAAGAAAATTCGAATGAACATATTGTTAAAACAAAGAAAGGTAATCATATGATATCAGTTGAAAACTTATCCTACTCGTTCCCGCAGAAGGAGCTATATAATAAAATTTCATTTACACTAGAAGACGGTCAACATTGTGCCTTTATAGGATCAAATGGCACTGGAAAAAGTACGTTGATTGATCTTATTATGCACCCAGAAAAGTATCTGTTTGATGGTAAGTTAGAAAAATCATCAAGTTGTAGAATTGGATATGTAAGTCAGTTCTTGGGACAAGACCAAAACAAAGACATGACCGTCTTTGAGTATATTGCGGAAGAATTTATTAAGCAACAAAATCAAATGACATTACTATGTGCTGAAATGGAAACTTCATCAGAAATTGAAGCCTTATTAGAGAAGTATCAACAAGTACTGGATGCCTTTGATGCAATGGATGGTAATAATTTTGAAAGTAACATTACAAAGAAACTAAATCTAGCAAACCTTAACAGACATGAAAATTTAATGATTTCACAGCTTAGTGGTGGTGAATTCAAACTAATTCAAGTGATAAAAGCAATGCTAGTAAACCCAGATTTATTAATAATGGATGAACCTGACGTGTTCTTAGACTTTGAGCGACTGAATGCTCTAAAAGATCTAATGAATTCACACAAAGGGATACTGTTAGTAATTACTCACAATAGATACCTCTTAAATCATTGCTTTAACAAAATCATTCATTTAGAAAACACAGAACTACAAGAGTTTAATGGAAGATATATTGATTATAACTTTGCTTTACTACAAAGAAAAATCGAGTTACAAGAGCAAGCTACTGCCGAAGCAGAAGAAATCGAAAGAAATAAAAAAATTATTGATAAAATGAGATTTGATGCGACTTATTATACCTGTGCCACAAGAGGACGAACTCTCCATGCGAGAGTTTCTCATCTAGAAAGGTTGGAAGCACGTAGAATAAAAGAACCTTTTGTTGAAATTAAGCAACCACAAATCAATCTTTTTACAGAACCTATGGAAGAAGAAACAATTGCTATAAAAGTTGATGACTATAGTTTATCCTTTGATGATACTTTATTAGAACATGTGAGTTTTGAGATAAAATCTACCGATAAAGTAGCTTTGATTGGACCAAATGGAACTGGAAAAACAACTTTGCTTCGAGATATTTATAAAAATAATCATGATTCTATTAAAATCAAGGAAGGCATCCAAGTTGCTTTCTTATCTCAATTACAAGGTGAGATGCTTACTGAATCGAATACGATTCTAGAAGAATTCTTGGGTGTTGGGTTTAAAACCTATGAGGAAATTAAGTCACATCTTGCTGACTATGGTTTTGAAGATGAGGTCCTTCGTCAAAAAATAAGTGAGTTATCTGGTGGTGAGAAAAATTTACTTCAATTAGCAAAAATCGCTGTTAGTAATGCAAATCTATTGCTTCTTGATGAGCCAACCAGCCATCTAGATACCTATTCTCAAATAGCACTAGAATCCGCCATAGCAAATTATAATGGTGCGGTTCTTATGGTTTCTCACGACTTTTATACGATTGCAAACTGTGTGGATTATGTATTAATCATCGAAGATCAAGCGATACGAAAAATGAGTACACGTAAGTTTCGAAAGATGATTTATGCAAATCATTTTGATAAAGATTACTTGGAAAACGAGCAGAAGAAAAAAGAGATAGAGACTAAAATAGCCTTGGCTTTACAAGATAAGAATTTTGAAGTTGCTAAGGATTTGTCTGAGAAATTAGAGGAATTGATTCGAGTGTTATAGTAGTTTGATATCTACATGATAATTACTAAGGAGAAGAACATCTCCTCAGTAATGACATGAATGACCTGTTATTTATATGCTGTCGTTAGGCATGAATTTTGCATTAAACCGATTAGAAGTGTAGTCCAGCTTTGCTTAACTACACTTCTAATCATGTACAAAAACTTTAATTTAACAATGAGAAATTCGAATAATCTCTTTCGCAATAATCTTTGTTTTCAGTGTTAACTATCTTTTAACTCCAAATCATCATCCGTATATTTGCGAATAATGTGCTTTGTTATTTCAACTGGAAGTGGTACATCCTCTTCAGAGAAATACTCAATATTTACAACCTCAACAACTGCAGTATGGTTGTCCTTTCCGACAGGAACCAAAACATAGTCACCAACCTCTATACTATCATCATTAGTTATGTAATAGTAACTTTTGTATCCCTCATCAAAGGTTATGCTGCAATATATATACTCATTTTTGCGGCGTTTTACTTTATTATAGACAGATGGGTCAAGGATTTCACCCCAACCATAAAACCGCATAAAGCTAAATACTGTTTCCATAAACTCTGCCCAGTCAACCGGAAGTCCATTTTTATCATAAGTCCCCTGGATGACACGGTGCGGATTACTCATGGAATCTATGGTTATTATATAATCCTTTGTTTCGTTTGGAGTTTCAATAACATCCAGTGGATTTCCAACAATATTATCAAATAGGCAATTTGCATCCAGATCATCGAGAAGACCTTCCACACCGCCCTCAACTTTATACTTATGTGAAACAATGCATCCTGTTCCTATGTTTTGGATATGCTCAATGCTCTCCGATTCTCTGTCAACTATCAGTTGTTCCGTATAATCCCACGTCACATATTCTGCTGTTTCGCTGATAGGTTGTTTCGGTTTTATCTTAGTAACTCTATGGTAATCGACCGTGATTCTATTTATCTTGTCCGTTATGCAGTTACAACGATTTACAATTGCTTTATTCGCTTCTCTTACCATAGAGTTTTCAGCATTCATGTCTGTATACAAAAACACACGGAACATTCTAAGATGTGACATATACTCATCAATAAGCAGGTTCACATTTTCACATGAATGCTCCTGCAATACTTTTATTAATGCACTCTTTGCTTCGGCTTCAAAATTCGCAGCTGTTATTACATTCCAGAATAGTTCTGCATTTCCTTTTCTCCACAGATAGAAAGCATCGACGTCTGCCATATATACAGAAGTGCTAGATATATTCTGTTTCTGTAAGTACGCCTTATAAAGTCTACGGATTTCATCGAAAGAAAGTTCTCTCACATTACCTATTTCCACTCCGAACGCTCCCCTCTCAAGTAATCTCATCTATTAAGATAACTATCGTCATGCATACCCCTCTAAACATAGAATCCACTTGTTTTTTGTACTTATCAGCTTTTTATTTTACTGACTTTGACATCAATACTACCGTCTCCACATGCCTTGAGTAGACAATAATGATGTGGTAGAAAGCTGATGGTCCTTTGGTAGATGGGTATCTCTTTAATAAACACTTATAAATCTTGAGATTTGGATTTTAAACCTCTAATGTCTGCTTCCAACAGCTTATTCTACTTAGGCCACAGTAGTCGTGCACAATCTTATCTAATGTTAATATTGTACACAATTACCCCTTCAAATTGTGCCTTACTTGAAAGCTTTATTGGGCACAATTCTTTGATTCTATTATATTTTGCAGCTGTAAACTTTCTATTTTACTAAACTTATAATGTCATCTCTAACAACTTCATATCCGATTTTGTTTAAATCACTAATTGCTTCATCTATGTATCCTAAATACCTTCTTGCATAATATCCTTGCTCAGATAAAACTAACAGTCTATCTTCAGGTCTTGACACGGCAACATAATGCAAATATTTTATACCATCATTATCGAAATTGTAATTACCTGCATTTATAATTACTTGACTAAATTCCAAACCTTTAGACGAATGTATAGTTCCACTTGTTAATAAATAACTTTCGGAATTGTAGCTTGGAATATACTCCTCATCTATTACTGTATCATAGAGTTTTTCTACTTCATTTTTTACTCTCTCTGTTACCTCATTGTAGCTAAGATATGAATATAATTCGTAACTTGCCTTAAAAAAATCATCTTTTTTTTCTATACTGTCGCTAATATTTTTTAATTTGCTTTTCAGAATTGATATTTTATAGTCATCTGGAATTGGAATTTCATCTTTGAAATCATACTCGCTATATCTCTTTATCATTATATAGTTGGCAATTCCTCTAGCAATCCAAATGTGTTCACTTTCAAGTCTTGTATCATCAAGAGGTGATTGTGGAACATAAACAAAATTCATCCCAACTTGGTTTAAATAATCACTCCAGGATTTTGCATCAGCATTGCTAAAGCTAAGCATCGCACATTTTTTACTTTCATCAATCCATTCTTTTATGTAGCTACATGCATCATTTTGATTATTATACTCATATAAAATGACCTCTTCATTAAAATCAATTCTAGTATATTGTTCTCTAACTGATTCCATAAAAATATTTGAGTAATTCTGTATAGCCTTATTAGACCTAAAATTATGCCACAGCTTAAACAATTTAAAGCCATCCTTTTCAAATAAACCTTTAAAGCCATCACAGTATGCTCCACGCCACCCATATATTGATTGTTTAATATCACCTACTACAAACAATGGTATTTTTAATTCATCACATAAATAAATAAAAAACGAATGCATATCTATATCACTATCTTGATATTCATCAATATATATTCTAAAATACTTTGATTTCATATATCTACTTGCACAATGTGATTTTTTTAATATATCTAAAGCCAATTGAAAAGCAAAGTTCTTATGATTATGACTAAATTTACACATAAATCCAGTTTCACGAATTTTCTCAATGCCTTCATCAAAAGTTTCTATTTGGTTTGCATCACCATAATCTGGATTTATTTTCTTTTTAAAATCACGGCCATAAACATCATACATAAAGGGTTGAATGATTTCAGTCCAGACAAAATTATCATTAGTACCCACAAAACCATCATCTCGATTTACTCCAAGACGATTTGCAATTTCTTTAGCTGCTTTCCTCGTAAAAGTAATTGCAGCAAAGGTTCTAAAGGTTTTGTTATTCTCTATATCCCTTAATATTCTTGCTACTGTTGTATAAGTTTTACCAGTTCCTGCGCTAGCACTAATAACAATATTTCCTTTACAGTCTAAAACTTTTTCCCTGATTTCTTTATCTACTGGCAACATAATTCCACCAGCTTTCTCAAGCACTCAAACCTATCATGATTATATATAGAATTAACGTTTTGTTTATTTAATTTTTGACATAATTTAATCATATTTTTCAGTTTGGCTGCTTGAAGATAATCAACTCCAGTCATGGAACTATTGTTTTCTTTTGACAAATCGTCCATTACATTAGGTATAGCTTCGTATAAATCATTTTCTAAGTCTACCCGTGATAAGTAAATATTCTTCTTTGTAAAGTTTTTAATCATATTCGGATATTTTTGGTCAAAAACCTCTCTTTTCTTATCGATTTGGACAGATATATTTGTTTTATAATTTGAAACATTATCTATAATAATATTAGGCTTCGTTTCTTTTCCTAATAAATTCAAGCATCTATTTACTCCTAAAAGAGTTGCTTTACTTGTTTTTTCATACAATTTCAAATCATTATCAGTTCTTATAATCACATCTATTCCTAAAGCAATTAACACATCATAATACTCTTTAAAATTAATACCTTCAACTTCGAGAATATATCCACCAAGGCTTTCATATCTTTCACATTTGTCGTACAAAATTCTTTCAAATAATGTTTTTTCAGATGGTCCTTCTACTAAAAGAACAACATCAGCATAAATCGCTTCTGCTAAATTCTGATTAAGTTTTTGTTTTAATTTTTTATAATCACTTGGAACAGAGTATGCAAACGACTTACCAACAACGGCACATTCTTTAACTAATTTAATTAGATTTACTTGATCCATCTGGCTTACAATAAGTGATGAATGTGTTGTTAAAAACAAATACCTAAATAAATTGTCCGAAAAAATTTCATATGAAAGAGACAATTGCATAGATCTATGTAAATGATTTTCCAACTCTTCAACAAGAAACACATTTATCATTTCATCTTCTTTTCTTCTGTTTTCAAGTGTTAATAATGTGTAAGATAATATTTTTTTTCGACCATCACCAGCAGTAGGATATGTTTTACATTCATTATCCAATATATATGGAGTCAACTTATCATGTAGATTATCAATCTCAATTTCAGATTTAATTGCTAGTTCAAACCCCTTTTCATTTCGAAATTTCTTATACTCTTCAACTAAATCAGATTTAAGTTCTTTAATTGCATTTAGCTTAGATACACATGTGTTTAATTTATCTATATTATTAACTAGTTTTTTACGTTCATCAGCTTTTAAAGACGATTCTTTTCTAAATATCTCCCTAGAATATTGTTTAAAGGTACTTTCAAGCTTAATTGATGAATCTATATATATAACATTGATGTACTTATCAATTTCAAAATACGACTGTCTACTTGGAATGTCCTCAAGATCATTAACATCTATTCCCCAAAACATCGTTGGTTCTCCTACTGATTTCTCGCTATCAAAAGTAGTTTTAAGTTGAAAAAATACTGTATCGGATTTAGAATCAATAGCACCCTTCATCATTTTAAAGATTTTTTTACTATCTTCGTCATCTTCTTCATCAGAAACTTTTACTTCAAGTGTAATTATAATTTCTTTGGTTATGTCTTTATTGTAAAAATCTGAATCTATAAACCCATTTTTGCGAAAATTACGGTCAAGCAGGAAACGTAATGCTGCCAAAAAATTACTTTTCCCTATATCATTAAGACCAAAAATAATGTTTCTGTTTGTTAAATCTATATTCAGATTTTTAAAGTTTCTAAAATTCTTTATAATAAGATGTTTTAATTCCATTATGTTTCCCTCCAAACAGTTAATCGCCCAAATATTGAATTACAAGTGAAATCAACGACAGGCAACGCTTATAGAAATAACCAAAATGCCTATTATCTTCTATATCTATTTTGTTAATTTTATGATGGCAAATTTTAAAGCTATTTCCTATCGTAGTAAATTCAATAAATTCTCTTTCATATAAATCTATATATGATTTTTTATTGCTAGCAATATTTTTAATAATTATATTTATAGTGGATTTGTGTCAACATCGTAGACACAAAAAGTTTAACATTTTGTGACCACTA
>ERZ791922.733-NODE-733-length-17086-cov-1.888263_pt1 | contig 17086 bp, 12 predicted proteins | sample MGYA00510134_ERZ791922 | MGnify/ENA primary metagenome ERZ791922 (study PRJEB30046, sample SAMN00792101) | human gut metagenome | study: EMG produced TPA metagenomics assembly of the A metagenome-wide association study of gut microbiota in type 2...
AGGCGAGATAACAGAAGCAGTGCCGTTCGGAAAATCAAAGACCACAACGATACTTAAAAATCTAGTCAAAAACAACTACGTCACAGTAGTTGGGAGAGGAAGAGGAACAAAATACAAACTGTAACAAAAAATCAATGAAAATATTGGCGATTCAATAGTAACGAATTGATGAAAAAAATTATGCTAGTTCGATATTTGATAGTACAATCAACGTAGTGTTTTTATCATGATACAAAAATGCAAGAACGTGTCTCATAGCCTTGCTGATGCGCGGAGATCGCAATTAATCTGTACCTTGTTACATGAAATATAACGATACGATTTGAGGAGTTTCCAGATGGAGACATTTAATAATAGGACGAAGGTCGTAAAAGACGATCTAGTAAAAAAAATAAAATCGGGAAGCAAAGTATCCATCGCTGCTGCATGCTTTTCGATATATGCTTATCAGGCGTTGAAGGATGAACTGGAGAGTTGTGAGGAGTTTCGGTTCATCTTTACATCGCCTGCTTTTGTTGCGGAGAAAACACAGAAGGAGCGTCGGGAGTTTTATATCCCCCGTTTGAATCGCGAGAAAAGCCTGTATGGGACAGAGTTTGAGGTCCGTCTCCGCAATGAATTGAAACAGAAGGCGGTAGCAAAAGAATGTGTTGACTGGATCCGTCAGAAGGCTTCTTTTCGCACAAATACTACGCGAGAAGGAATGAACAACTTTCTTGTCGTGGAAAATTCAGAAGATACATATGTGTACACGCCGTTGGATTCATTTACTGCGGTGGATATCGGATGTGAACGTGGAAACAAGATAAGTAACATGGTCACCAGGGCGGAGAACCCTGCAAGCATGGAGTATATCGACCTCTTCGATACTGTTTGGAATGATGCGGAGAAACTTGCGGATGTAACGAACGATGTCATTGATATGATCGGAGCTGTTTATCAGGAGAATTCACCTGAGCTGATCTATTTCATGACGTTATACAATATCTTCAGCGAATTCCTTGATGATATATCCGAGGACGTGCTGCCAAACGAGGCGACTGGTTTTAAAGACAGCGCAATATGGAACAAGCTGTACAATTTTCAGAAGGATGCTGCCCTAGGCATTATCAACAAACTGGAGCAGTATAATGGATGCATATTGGCAGATAGCGTTGGCCTTGGAAAGACCTTTACTGCACTGGCCGTAATCAAGTATTACGAAGGCAGGAATAAGAATGTTTTGGTTCTTTGCCCTAAGAAATTGTCTGAAAACTGGATGACTTATCGCGGTAATCTGGTGAATAATCCTCTGGCAGCAGATCGCTTTCGCTATGATGTTCTTTATCATACTGATCTTTCAAGAGATAAAGGCATGACCTCCATAGGACTTCCGATAGACAGGATAAATTGGGGAAATTATGACCTGGTGGTTATCGATGAGAGCCACAACTTCCGTAATGGAAATGGCACCAATACACATGGCGGAGTAAAAGAAAATCGATACATGCGACTGATGAATCGTGTGATCAGGCCTGGGGTGCGAACAAAAGTCCTTATGCTTTCCGCAACTCCAGTCAATAACCGGTTCTATGATCTTCGCAATCAGCTTGCTCTCGCTTATGAAGGTGATCCTCAAGATATTAATGCGAAGATGAATACGAAGTCGGATATCGATACGATATTCAGACAGGCTCAGGGAGTTTACAACACATGGTGCGATCTCCCTGAGGACGAGAGAATGACACAAAATCTGCTCGAACGGCTGGATTTCGATTTCTTTGAAGTGCTTGATTCAGTCACTATCGCAAGATCACGTCGTCATATTCAGACTTATTATGACACGGGAGATATAGGCACATTTCCTAAGAGAAACAAGCCGATATCTCTATATCCGAAGCTGACAGACAAAAAAGGCGCTATCAATTATAAGGAAGTTTTTCAGTGTCTGTCAGAGCTTATGCTTACTATCTATACACCGACTCAGTTCATTTTGCAGAGCAAACTCTCCAAATACCTTTCTGAAGAGGAAACGGAAAATTTCCGAAAGGGACGTGAGGCAGGTATTCAGAGGCTCATGAGTATCAACCTGCTCAAACGGATGGAGAGTTCTGTTCACTCATTTCTTCTTACGTTGCAGAGAATGTATCAGTATTTGTCTGATACAGATAATATCATCAAGGACTTTATCAAAAGCGGCACAGGAAATTTGAATGAAATGACGGATCTGTCCGGGACAGCGACCGATTTTGACGATGATGATCAGAATACTGATCTGTTCACGGTAGGCAGGAAAATCAGGATCGATCTCAGAGACATGGACTATATTTCCTGGAAGCGCGATATCGAATCCGATATGGCGGTCTTATCAAGACTTATCGATATGGTCAAGGATATCACGCCGGAATATGACTACAAATTAAACCAGCTGATCAAGATAATCAAAGAAAAAGAAGAATCACCGATAAATCCTGGAAACAAGAAAGTGCTTATTTTTACCGCTTTTGCTGACACTGCGGAATACCTTTACGAGAACATCGCACCGAAGGCAAAATCGATAGGCCTGAATACAGCTCTCGTTACCGGGAGTGTGGAAGGAAGAGCAACGATACCGAATTTTCAGGCTGAGATGAATCACGTTCTATCGTGCTTCTCACCCATATCTAAGGATAGAAATATTCTTTATCCACAGGATAGAAATAATGACATTGACATCCTGATAGGCACAGATTGCATATCTGAGGGACAGAATCTTCAGGACTGCGATTACTGTATCAACTACGATATACATTGGAATCCTGTTCGGATCATTCAGCGTTTTGGCCGTATCGACAGGATTGGGAGCAAGGTCATACAGCTTGTGAACTTCTGGCCGGATCTGACATTGGACGAATACATAAATCTGAAGGCGAGAGTCGAGACAAGGATGCGTATTTCAGTCATGACTTCCACGGGTGATGATGACCTGATCAATCAGGATGAAAAAGGAGATCTCGATTACAGAAAGGCTCAACTTAAAAAGCTGCAGGAAGAAGTCGTAGATCTGGAAGACATGACAAGTGGAGTTTCGATAATGGATCTGGGACTGAATGATTTCCGTATGGACCTGCTTTCATATATGAAAGACCATCCCGATATAGACCATGTTCCATTTGGGATCCATGCTGTGGCACACGGTAAAAAGCCGGGTATCATCTTTGTGCTTAAGAATGTGAATACAAAGATCAACATTGAGAACCAGAACAGACTTCATCCGTTTTATATGGTCTACGTTGGAATGGATGGTGAAGTGATAACAAATCATTTGAAGCCGAAAGATACGCTGGATGAAATGCGCCATATGGCAAGAGGTAAGGACACTCCAGATAAGGAACTCTGCCGGATATTCAACAAGAAAACGAAGGATGGCCGCAATATGGAAAAGGTGTCCAAACTCCTGGAGGATGCCATAGGTTCGGTCATTGATGCCAAGGATGAGGAAGACATATCGAGTTTCTTTTCATCAGGAGAAACGACATTTCAGTCTGGTGGATTCTCCGGACTTGAAGATTTTGAATTGATCTGTTTTATGGTGGTGATGTAGATGATCGATTTTCCGGAAAGCACGGCAGTGCATCGTCGCATACCGAAAGAAGCGTTTTATAAGCATCTGCCACTAACGGCGGCATTGAAAGCAAAATTTATATCGGATGTCGACAGGATCGTAGTTGAAAACAGTCTGACCAAAAGGAATCTGAATCTTGCAAAGGACTCTGAAATAAAAGAGATAATGTTGCTGTCCATCACTCTGAAGAAGCAAAATTTCGATGGTAAGATCGTAGAAGCTATTGCAAGGCAGAATCCGCACAAGCTCATCTTTCTCATTGAATATGAAGGGGAATGTCAGCTTGCGATATACCACAGCAAGCTGTATAGAACAGAGTGGATGAAGAAGGACGACCTGGATCTCACTTTGAGTGGAAATACAATTGATGAGATCTGGGACGATCTGGTTCGACAGATAGCGATATCTTCCGAGACTTTACTGCACAGGCCGAATCAGACAATAGATGAACAGCTTAAAGAGCAGGATGAGATCGACCGGCTGAACAAGCTGATGAAGAAAACAGAAGCCGCTGCATGGAAGGAACAGCAGCCTAAGAAGCGGTTTGAACTATATTCGAAGTTAAAGGATTACCAAAAACAACTGGAGGGAATCACAAATGGAAAAGCTTAAGATGCACACACCGGATCTGGCGGAGGAGAACTATAAGAAGCTGGCTGCCCTCTTTCCGAACGCTGTAACCGAAACCATCGATGACAATGGTAATGTAGTCCGCGCCATTGACAAGGATGTCCTGATGCAGGAGATCAATGCGCAAGTGGTGGATGGCGGGCAGGAACGCTATCAGTTCACATGGCCGGATAAGAAAAAATCTGTCGTGCTGGCGAATGCACCAATTGCAAAGACACTGCGCTTTGAACGGGAAAAGTCTGTCGGCAGAGATGGAACGCCCGGTGGGACAGATTCTGAGAATATATATATTGAGGGCGATAATCTGGATGTACTTAAGCTCCTACAAGAAACCTATCTCGGAAAAGTGAAGATGATATACATCGATCCGCCGTACAATACGGGCCGAGATATTTTTGCTTACGAAGATGATAGATCAGTCGATGCTGATTCCTTTTCCCAAATGAGTGGGCAATTTGACGAAGATGGTGGTCAACTTTTCTCAATGAAAGAGAATAACGAAAGTGAAGGAAGGTTCCATACTAATTGGCTTAATATGATGTACCCACGCTTGAAGTTGGCAAAAGACTTATTGCGCAATGATGGTGTTATCCTTATTAGTATCGATGATTGTGAAAATGAGAATCTTAAGGAAATTTGCAATGAGATTTTTGGGAAAAGAAACTTTATAGATACGTTGATATGGAAAAAAAGATATGGGGGAGGAGCAAAAGAAAAATCTTTTGTTTCTTTGCAGGAATACGTTCTGGTTTATTGTAAAAATATTGACCTCCTGAATGATATTTTTGTTCCTTTAGCACCTGAGTCGGCTGAAAGATATTATTCAAAGAGGGATAGCAAGTTTGAAAAAAGAGGTGGCTATAGAACTCACCCGCTTGAAGCAGGAAAGGCAATGGATGCACGGCCAAACTTGATTTATCCTATTCCGGCTCCTGATGGGTCAATGATTTATCCCAAAAAACAATGGCTTTGGTCAAAAGAAAGAGCATATGAAGCATTAAAAAACGATGAACTCGAAATAACAAAGGGCAAAGATGGTGATTGGGTCGTATCATCAAAGCAATATTTAAAGGATGATACTGGTGAAATCAGACCAGCAAAAATGCTTTCAATTATTGATGATGTTTATACTCAGCACGGGACAAATGAGATGATAAACATTATGGGGAATGCAAAAATATTCCAGTACCCAAAGCCATCTGAATTAATCAAAATACTTATTCAAGCCATATCAGAGAATAAGAATGATATTGTTATGGATTTTTTTTCAGGCTCTGCTTCTACAGCTCATGCACTAATGAAAGTTAATGCTGGGGATTCAGGTGAAAGAAAATTTATTCTTGTGCAGTACCCAGAATTAACAGATGTAGACAGTGATGCATTTAGGACCGGATACAAAACGATCTGTGATATCGGAGAGGAACGCATTAGGCGTTCAGGAAAAATTGTAAAAAAGGAAACAAAGGCGGATATCGACTACGGTTTCCGCTGTTTCAAGGTTGATTCCTCTAACATGAAGGATGTCTATTATCGTCCTGCAGATATTGGCCAAATGAATCTGGATCAGTTCACGGACAATATCAAGGAAGACCGTACACCTGATGATTTACTTATTCAGGTAATGCTCGACCTTGGCGTTCTTCTGTCCTCTAAGGTTGAAGAGACAGAAATAGCTGGGAAGAAGGTTTTCTCTGTGGCTGATGGTTATCTAATCGCTTGCTTCGATAAGAATGTGACGGAAGACGTGGTAACGGCCATTGCAAAGCAGAAGCCTTTCTATGCCGTGTTCCGGGACAGTTCTTTTGGCTCTGACAGTGTGGCTGCAAACTTTGAACAGATATTTGCAACATACAGCCCTCAGACAGTAAGGAAGGTGCTGTAATATGGCAGACATAAATCTGATCGAATATCACAGTACCGGTGATGTGCTGAAAGATACGGAACAGATCGTCGATGCTGCCCAAAGGCGTGCACATCAATCTGTCAATGTCCTTCTTGTACAGAGAAACTGGCTGATCGGCAAACGCATTGCGGAGGAGGAGCTGACGCATAACGGCAGGGCGGAATACGGGCTTGAAGTGATCAAGTCTCTCTCGAAAAGCCTGACGAAGAAATACGGGAATGGTTTTACAAAGACTAATCTGTATAATTTCTATTCTTTCTATAAAGAGTTTCCGGAGATTTTCCACTCACTGAGTGGAAAATCTGATCAGCTCCTTTCATGGACACATTATCGTGTCCTTTTGCAGGTGAAAGATCGTCAAGCCAGAGACTGGTATGAACACGAAGCCTTTCAGGAAGGCTGGAGTGTCCGGACGCTGCAGCGGAACGTATCATCTCAGTATTATTATCGTTTGCTTAAGACACAGCAGCCGGAAGCTGTGAAGCGGGAAATGAAAGTGTTGACCTCTTCTTATCAAGACAAGCTGGAATTCATAAAGAACCCGGTAATCGCTGAATTCCTTGGAATGCATGAAGATACATCCTATCTGGAGTCGGACTTGGAGCAGAGTATTATTGGCAATCTGCAGAAGTTCCTGATGGAAATGGGAAAGGGATATGCCTTTGTGGCCAGACAGCAGCATATTCATACGGAAAAAGAAGATTATTACATTGATCTTGTCTTTTACAACTATATTCTGAAATGCTTTGTACTCATCGATCTGAAGACAAAAAAGATCACACATCAGGATGTAGGTCAGATGGACATGTATATCCGGATGTATGACGAATTGAAGAAAAGACAGGATGACAACCCGACCCTTGGAATTGTTCTCTGTGCTGACACTGATGAAGATATTGCAAAATATTCTGTCATGCACGGTAATGAACAGCTTTTTGCATCAAAATACAAGCTGTATCTCCCTACAGATGAGGAGTTGCGGGCCGAGATAGAGAGTCAGAAAGCATTTTTTAAGCTGGCACACATTGAGTCGGAAAATGACCAGGACGATTGAGATGGGAAGGATGATTATATGTCCGAGATGAAATTCAAATATACGATTCAGCAGTATCAGTCAGATGCAGTCGATAGTGTAGTTAAAGTGTTTTCTGGCCAGCCTTTTAATGATCGCATCCATTACAGGATGGATATGGGTAATGATTCGAAAATCAGACTTAGCAGCAGCTTGCTCAGCACTTTGTCTCCAGAGGAATTGAGCGCTGGAAATATCGGCGGGATAAGGTCTGAGCTGGGCTTTTCCAATGCACCGGTCGCCTTGAGCGTTGGACAACTGGTGAAGAATATCCAGGATGTACAAAATGAGAATAACATCAAACGATCCACTGCACTGGCAAAGCATCTTGGTGCCTGCTCTCTTGATGTTGAGATGGAGACCGGTACTGGAAAGACCTATGTGTACATCAAAACCATGTTTGAGCTGAATCGTCAATATGGCTGGAGCAAATTCATTGTTGTTGTTCCTTCCATCGCAATTCGTGAAGGTGTTCAGAAGAGTTTCCAGACCATGCAGGATCATTTCATGGAACTCTACGGGAAGAAAGCACGTTTTTTCGTGTACAATTCTAAGAACCTGACTGATATAGATAACTTCAGTTCCAGTGCAGATCTATCTGTAATGATAATCAATGTTCAGGCCTTCAATGCCAGAGGCAAGGATGCCAGAAGAATACGAATGGAACTGGATGAGTTTGGCAGCCGTAGGCCTATCGATGTTATTCAGGCCAACAGGCCGATCGTGATATTGCAGAAAATGGGCGGGACTAAGACGCAAGAGTCACTAAAGGAATTCAATCCTCTTTTTACATTGAATTACTCTGCGACACACAAGGAACATCACGACCTGGTGTACGTCCTGGATGCCATGGACGCATACCAGAAGAAGCTGGTAAAGAAAATAGAAGTTAAAGGCTTTGACATTAAAAACCTTCGCGGCACCGATGGATATCTTTTTCTGGAGAACATTGTTATATCACCGAAAAAGCCACCGATGGCGAGACTGGAATTTGAGATCGGGTATGACAAGTCTATCAACAGGGAAACGCGGATCTTGGGCGTAGATGATGATCTTTACTCTCTTTCCAAAGGAATGGAACAATACAAAGGTTATCATATCAATGAAATAGACCCGGTCCGCGGCAGGGTAACGTTTACGAATGGCGTTGAGATCCATACCGGAGAGGTGATGGGCGACGTCAGCGAAAAGGACATCCGCCGTGTACAGATCCGAGAGACTATTCGGTCTCACTTTGAAAAAGAAAGAGAACTGTATGATCGCGGGATCAAAACTCTTTCCCTCTTCTTCATAGACAAAGTCGAAAACTACCGCAAATATGACGATGAAGGCAATGAGATCAATTCTGAGTACGGACAGATGTTTGAAGAAGAGTATCTGTCCATACTGAACGAAAATATCACAATATTAGATACACCATATGACCGCTATCTGAATGGGATAGATGTTCACGAAACACATGCCGGATACTTCAGCATTGACAAGAAAGGCCATAAGGTGGACTCCAAGATAAAGAGGGGCACTGATGTCAGTGACGATGAATCAGCTTACGAACTGATATTGAAGGACAAAGAGAGATTGCTTTCTCTCGATAACCCGGTACGCTTTATCTTTTCCCATTCAGCACTTCGGGAAGGCTGGGATAATCCGAATGTTTTCCAGATATGTACGCTTAAGCACGGTGGAGACAGCACGACAAATAAACGACAGGAAGTGGGCCGTGGACTCAGGATCTGTGTCGACCAGTCTGGTGACCGGATGGATGAACAGGTCCTGGGCGCTGAGGTGCAGGATGTAAACAAGCTCACAGTGATAGCCAGTGAAGGGTATAAAGATTTTGTAGCGGGACTGCAGAAGGAGATAAAAGAAGACCTTTACGATCGTCCAACGAAGGCTTCGGCAGAGTACTTCATTGGAAAGCGTGTGAAGCTCGGAAACGACGTCGTTACAGTTTCTGATGATCAGGGACGTGCTATTTATCGTTATCTGATCAAGAACGATTACATCGATGAGGACGATCATGTTTCCGAAAAATACCGTGCAGACGCAGAGAATAATGCTCTTGCAGAGCTTCCGGATAAGGTGAAGGATATAGCACCAGCCGTTCATGCTCTCATCAGGGGGATCTTCGATGAACATGCACTTGACGATATGATAGAAGACGGTCATACAACAAAAGTTCCAGAGAACAAATTAAATGAGAATTTTTACAAGAAGGAATTCCAGACGCTGTGGAACTACATCAACCATAAATACAGCTATACTGTGCACTTCGACAGTGATGAATTGATACAAAAGTCCATCGAAAATATCAACAGCAAGCTCGTTGTTGCAAAACTTCAATACACGGTGACAAAGGGGATACAGGGAGATGACTGGTCTTCTTCAACCGTAAAAGACGGAGAAGGTTTTTATGCTAATGAAAAACGCACGTTTGAGTTGAATCGTGCTGAAACAAGTCAGGTGAGATACGATCTGATCGGAAAAATAAGCGGAGGGACTCACCTTACCAGACGTACTGTCTCCAGGATCCTTCAGGGGATCTCTGCTGAAAAGTTCTACATGTACAGGAACAATCCTGAGGAGTTCATCTCAAAGGTAACCAAGCTGATAAACGAACAGAAAGCTACCATGATCGTAGATGATATAACCTACAACAAGACGAAAGGAACATACGACTCGACGATTTTTACGGCGGAGAAGAACAAAGATTTTTCCAAGGCTTATCCAGCAAAGAAAAACGTTCAGGACTATGTCTTTGCCGACGGTACAGCGGAAAAATCTGTCGAACGGAAATTCGCAGAAGAGCTGGACCTCGATGATAAGGTGGTCGTGTACGCGAAGCTGCCGAGGGGATTCCAGATACCTACGCCGGTGGGAAACTATGCGCCAGACTGGGCGATAGCATTCCAGAAGGGTGCAGTGAAGCACATTTACTTCGTAGCTGAGACGAAGGGCACGATGGATAGCATGGAGCTTCGTCCAATCGAGCAGGCTAAGATCAAGTGTGCGAAAAAGCTGTTCAATGAGATATCTACCGATGATGTTGTGTATGGTCATGTGAAGACTTATCAGGATCTGATGAATGTGATGGATTCGATATAGGAAAGGCGATGGAATGGATAATTGCGTCGGTTATTTGAATACAATTGGTTAATTGTAATATGAAGTTGAACTCTTTTTAGCTCTTCTGAATTTGGATTATGTGTACGCCAGAGATTGATGTCAGGCTTTTGCATCGCATCGCTTCCCATCTCTTCTCCCGCATACCCTGGCTTGACGATACGTTTTTTCCCATGCCAGCCTGCAAGGCCAACCAAATCGTTAGATGCTATGCAGTTACGGTGATCTTCTCGAGAGCGCTTTTATAAAGGTGTGAGTCCATGGCAAGAAACAAAGAAATTCACGATTTCGCCATCAAGTATCATGATCTCTTTTCAAATCCACAGACGTCGGAAGCCGCTGTGACGTCCTCTTTTGGCGAGGAATGCCAGGCTCTCGGGTTCGATCTGTATACTGGTGAAAATCTCCAGAACGCTTTTCCGGATCTTGACATGGAAGATGCTGAGAAACTTGAAGAGGTTATTGACAGTATCTCAGATGCGCAGCTCCTTGGATCTGCCATCTATTCGAAGTGGTGGAACATCCTTCGCCGGAATTTTACGAAAGAGGAATGCGGCTTTCTCAGCCTTGAAAACAGAGGCTGGTTCATCGTTGCCCTGACAAGGCTGGCAGTTCTTTCGGACGGCGAAAGCCCGTTTGTTTTCAGGGGATCACTCAAGAGAGCCAGAATTATTTCCAATAATATCTGCGATTGGCCGGAGCCGCATCCGGGTGATGAAATAGAGCAGCGTATCTCGATAACAGAAGGAAAAGGGATCTGGCTGACCCGCTATCGTTATGGCGGTCCGGATGATAGGCTGCAATTGATGAGAAGGGAAAAGATCCGAACTGAAGACGCCGTTTTAAAAGACATTCTGGACGCGATCGCCATAAGCTTTGAAGATCATGTCAATGACTTTGAGCTGGATGTTGGCTCCTGGACCATCGAGCTTACAAATGAGGAAGGGAAGGTCACGAAATTAAAAGGTTCGCTGATCCCAAATGCTTTTGATGGACTTTCCGACTATATCAGGGAACGGTTGAACAGAGATGATCTGTTCCTGTTCGATGGAAACCCGGATCGTGTCGACCTGATAGAAATGACATATGACCGTCATCAGGAGTTCGAGGTGGCTGATCCTGCAGATCCTGAGCAGCCATATGCGATCTGGGATTACCATGAAGAGCTCAAAATCAGCAGGGATACGGAGACTGTTGAGCTCTACAGACAGATATTTTCTGACTGCGATGTGCGAAATACATATCATATTGCAGGGGGAGTTTCGGATTTTCTCGATAGTCTGGAGCCATATGCGCTTTCCGAGGCGGAAGGAAACCCGCCGGATGTTTTTGTGGATCCCTTTCGCACGGAAAAATATAAGATCATCGTGACTACCAGGCGCGCAGGAACGCGGGAGATATCTGGGCTATTTGATAAAAAAGGACTGCCGAAAGACTGGCCGGAGTTTTCCCAGCGCCTCCTTGATTTTCTCTTGTCTTACGGACTGGGCGAGATCTTCGACGAGCGCGCATATGGCAAGGTCTGCAGAAGAGCCGGTGATCTGATCTTCTGCAACGTGGTTTTCACAGATGGAGGCAAGGAATACTGTTATTTGTCCCATGAAGATCACGATGTTGGCGACCTGGTGGTTGTGCCCGCAGGAAAAGATGACCATGAGGCCGTCGTCAGGATCGAATCGGTGGAGTATCACCCGGCGGAAGAGGCACCATATCCCCTTGATAAGATCAAGATCATTATCAGGAAATTCGATAGAGAAAGGGACATGGAACTGATCCAGGGCTGATTGGTATGAGTGAGATCCTTCAATATGTAAAATCAGATAATTATTTTAGGGATGTCTGCCATATTGTTGATGACGCTCAGCAATCTGCATATCGTGCTGTGGATACGGCTCTTGTTCTCCGCAACTGGGATATCGGAAAAAGAATAAACGAGGAGATACTTTCCGGACAGAATCGGGAAAAGTGTAGAGCCAGAATCATTCAGAAATTGGCTTCCGAACTGACTGATGAATATGGCAAGGGGTATTCGAAGAGCTTCCTTTATCAATGCTTGCGCGTTTATCGTATGTTTCCATCGATTGCGAATGAAGCAGGTGAACAATTGCGGAATGGAGAAAAAGTGGACGGATTTCATTCGCGGTCCGGGATCCTTTCATGGACACACTACAGGATATTGACCCAGGTCGAAGATGCAGTTGCCCGAGGATGGTATGCAAGAGAGGCCTATGTGCAGGCCTGGAGCGTTACCACATTGCAGAAAATTATTTCTTCGCAATACTACTACCGAATGTTAAAGACACAGGGCAATGCGTGCGTAGAAAACGAAACGAAGGAACTTACGTCGCAATACCAGAATAAATTGGAGTTTACTGATGATCCGGTCATTGCAGAATTCCTCGGTTTTCAGGAAGATGCGTCACATTATGAATTCGATCTGGAGGAGTCTATCATTGACGCTCTCCAGAAATATTTTATTAATTTTGGAAAAGGTTACGCCCTTGTTGCCAGGCAGCAGCGTATACATACAGAAAAAGAAGACTGCAGCATTGATCTCGTATTCTACAACTACATCCTGAAATGTTTTGTCCTAATTGATTTGAAAACAGAAAAGATCACATATCAGGATATCGGACAAATGGATGTGTGCATCAGAATGTACGACGAACTTAAAAAGCAGCCGGACGATGGTCCGACACTTGGTATTGTGCTTTGTGCAGATACTCATGAGGACAATGTCAGATATTCAGTATTCCATGGAAATGAACAGCTATTTGCATCAAAATACAAGCAATATCTTCCTGCGGAAGAAGAACTGCGAGCTGAAATTGAAATACAGGGAGATTTCTATTATTTGAATAAAGTTGAAGAGATTATGCGTCGAAACGATTTGAAGGTGTAGCTATGGGGCGCAGCGACATCATTATATCTGAAGACAGCAACGGCCTTTCCACATATGAAGAACTCCTGCTTCAGAGAGACAGCCTTCGCAAGCAGTGGGAGCAGCATCTCGTCAGTTATTACCAGATTTTTGTTGATCTGCTGGTGGAATCTGGTGAATGAGATCCATCTTTTCGATACATACGTTGCGGGAACGACTCACCTTGAAGACAAGACGGTACTCGACCAGATCCATCTGGATGACAAGCTCTCTCTCGTGAGAGAAGAGAACGAATTCGACGAAAAGGCTATAGTGATAAAGACCGCTGACGGCCGCAAGCTGGGCTACTTACCAGAGAAAGACGATCTGGTCTTTTCCCGGCTTATGGACGCAGGGAAACTGCTCACAGCAAGGATCAATACCCACGAACTGAGGGGAACATTCCACAGGATCGGGATCGGCATATATCTGGTGGATTATTGATACAAATTCTATGGGAATTCCGATGATTTATAATATTCAAAAGGCACGGTGCTTTCCGCTCCCTTCGTATGATTTAGATGCTGTTAATAGAGTGAGCGTCACGGTATATGGCAAAGTTCTTGATAAGAACTATACTCGATTGCTTCATTCCGATGGAGAGCTGGATTTGAAGACGGTATTTCTGCTCGATCAAGTACAGAAAAGAAAAACCATATCGAAGGAAGATTATAGAATGCTTAAGAAAAGAGGACTGGTTGAGGGAAGATATCCGACACTATATGTTTCATATAAGATAGCGGAGGCTGTTGGAGATAGGGCTGGATATGTAAGAAACAAAGGATTGGACGAAAAAATATTGAAGGAACTAATTGTTTCTGCACTTAAAAATGGGTCTTTAAAGAAGGCTGATATTTATGAAGCGGTGAAGCATGCTTTTCCAGATGTTCTTACTGAAGAGAAGCAGTATAAGAAGCTTTCTAATCTCCTTCAGAAAATGAAAAAAGAAAAAATTGTATACGTATGTGGTAGTACAGTTCATGCAGAATGGTTCCTTGTAGAATAGATTTAGTTAATAAAATAGTCAAAGAAAAAGATTATGAAGTCAAAGAAGAATCCTGAAAGGCTTGTGCTTTCGGGGTTTTTCTTGACTAAAAACGAATCATATAATTTTTCTTTTAGTCAAAGGCCAGTCATCATAGATGAAGGTTCTTCACGTTTTTTGGGGGATTAGAAAGAAATTGAATAAAAGGCATTGAAAAAGAGCATGCAACGCTGCATCCTAAGTTTCACCACAAAACCAAAGAAAGGTGGCAGCGCTATCCTGAGAGATGCCTGAAGATCCTGGCGATGAAAGCCGACGAGGAAATGGAGCTGGCTACTTGCTTTTTCCAGATAAACACCTGCCCCGTTGTGTTATAATCACCCTTGTCGTGTATCTCTGGAAGCTGCTCTGTGCCGCCTGGCGTTTTGCGCCGTATGTCCGGCAGTCAGCTTGCAGAAGGGCGTCAGCAAGATAAAACTAAGCATAACGGGTAGTGAGGGTAATGAGAAAACAGGCTTCAAGAGTCGTTAAGAACGGCCAGCTCATAGACGAAAAAGACTTTTACATAGAAAAAGACGCGTCGGAGGATTACGTCTACGACGTGATCCGGGTCATCGACGGGCGACCGCTATTCGCGGAGGACCACTACAAAAGGCTCGTCCGCTCGCTGCATGGCGTCGGAAAGGACATCACTTTTTCCCTGGACGAGATGTGCGGGCTCATCCAGATGCTCATCGACGCCAACGGCGTAAGAAACGACAACGTGAAGATCATAATCCCTGGTGGCCATACAGGTGAGAGCGCAGGAGGCAGTGTCGGCGATGCCGGCAGGGAAGCCGGAAAAAGCGACGTCTACCTCATGCTCATGAACGCCGTGTACCCGGCGCCCGCTGACTACGAAAAAGGCGTGGACACCCAGCTCTACCGCGCCGTCCGCACCGACCCCCACGTAAAGAAGCGCAACCTGGCCCTCCGCGAGGCGACCAACGAGATCATCGCGCGGGACCGCGTTTTCGAGGTCATCCTGACGGACCAGAACGGCGACATAACCGAAGGGAGCCGCTCCAACATCTTTTTCATCCGCGGGGACGTGGTGTACACCTGCTCGGAATCGGGCGTTCTGCAGGGGGTGACCCGGAAAAAGATCATCGATATCTGCAGGGCCAGCGGCATAGAGGTAAAAGAGTGTATCATCTCCGCGAAGTCTCTCGGCGATTACGATGCGGCCTTCATCAGCGGGACATCCCCGAAGGTCCTTCCGATCAGGAGGATTGGAGACGTGCAGATGGACGTGAACAACGAGCTGCTGCGGAGGATCATGAGACTCTACGACGAGGAGATGGAGAGGTCCTGCGGCAAATAGTTTTCATATCTCCAGGCTGTGCGGATCAAGCAGGAAATCAAAAATGCTCATGACCAGGATGCCATTCTCATTGTACAGCGGTGCCAGCGCATCCTTCGTGATGATGATCTTCTTGAAGCCGTCGCCCGTTGAAAGAAGCGACCTCTGTTCCTGCTTTTCCTTTTCCTCATCTTGCATGGCGAATGCCGACTGAATGTAGTAACGCTTCGAACCGCGATTGCACACAAAATCGATCTCGAGCTGCTTCCGGACGCTTTTTCCAGTACGATTTTTTTCGCTGACGGGAACGATCCCCACGTCTACGTTGTATCCCCTTACCTTCAATTCGTTGAAGATCACATTTTCCATGGCATGCGTCTCTTCTACCTGCCTGAAGTTGAGCCTGGCGTTTCGCAGGCCGAGGTCGGTGAAGTAATACTTCGCGGGAGTGTCGATGTATTTTTTCCCCTTGATGTCATAACGGATAGCCTTGTCGATCAGAAATGCATCGCACAGGTAGTCGATGTACCGTTTGATGGTGGTGGGACTGATTTTCCTGTTCTTTACGGTTTTGAAGGTGGAGGAAAGTTTGTTTGGATTAGTAAGTGACCCCATTGCGGAAGATAGAATATTCAGGAGCTCTTCAAGTTCGTCTTTGTTGCGTATGTTGTTGCGGCCGGTAATGTCCGAAATGTAGGTCTCCTCAAAAAGCGCTTTCAGGAAATCCGATTTCTGGTCAGGCGTCTGAAATGAGAAGATCAGCGGCAGCCCTCCATACAGAACGTAGTCCCGCCATCCCTGGTAGCGGTCTCCGGTATATGCGGTCATGTACTCGGAAAAGGTGAGCGGGTACATGCGCACTTCATCGCCGCGTCCTCTGAATTCTGTGATTATGTCCTTAGAAAGGAACTTTGCATTGCTGCCAGTTACGTAAACGTCAGTATTTCTCCTGCGGGCAAGGCTGTTAAGTATATCCTCGAAGTCATCGAGAAGCTGCACTTCGTCAAGAAGAACATAATACATGGAATCATCTTTCAGCCTGTCAACAAGATACTGATAAAAAGCCTCCGGATCCCTGTACTTCTTATTCTCAAATGAATCAAAGGCCATTTCAATAACGTGGTCGTCTGGAACACCTTCGCTCTTCAAATGATCCCTGAACAAGTTGAATAAAAGGTATGATTTCCCGCATCTGCGCATACCCGTAACGACTTTGATCAGGCCGTTGTTCTTCTTGGAGATCAGCTTGTTCAAATATATATCACGTGCTATTTCCATTTCACCCTTCTTTCCTGTGATACAAAAATGCATCCTGCTGCATTTTTATTTACTGGAATTATATATGATTTTACTTTCAATGCAAATCCTATGTGATATTTTTGCATCTTACTGCATTTTTGTAACATAACTCGAACCCGCATACATCCGTACACAAGTCGCCAGCCCGCATGGGTGTGCGAAGCCGATGCCTGGGTAGGATGCGAGCAGTAGAGATCCGGAAAATGGCGTCTGGTACTGCTCGCCGAGC
>ERZ791922.736-NODE-736-length-16980-cov-3.302629_pt1 | contig 16980 bp, 13 predicted proteins | sample MGYA00510134_ERZ791922 | MGnify/ENA primary metagenome ERZ791922 (study PRJEB30046, sample SAMN00792101) | human gut metagenome | study: EMG produced TPA metagenomics assembly of the A metagenome-wide association study of gut microbiota in type 2...
AAGCAAAATCATTGCGAATTATTTTTACCTTTCAAAGCTGCTTCTTTTCCACAAAATGTGGATAATGTGAATAACTATGTGGATAACTACTGTATAATTAAAAAATAACCTGTGAAAAAAAATTATTTTGTTTCTAATTTCTCCTAAACTTCAACGGTTTTCAAGTGTGAATAATGTGTATTGAGTTATCCACATCTTTTTTCATTGCTTATAAATCTGTTTTGATGTAAAATGTAGTAGAGAGATTGTCTTTTTTTATCTCTCTATTCTATTGATTAGGAGTTACTATACATGAATATTGTAGAAGAACATTGGGAACAGATTTTAAATAAGATGAAGTTAGAATACTGCTCTTCTAATACTGCATACAAAACCTGGATTGCACCACTGACTGTATATGAAGTTGCTGATAATACAGTCTATATTTTAGTACAGCTCAAGGCAAGTCTAGAGCACATTGAAGAAAAATATCTTCTTCCTTTTAAGGTCTGCATTGCAGAAGTAACCGGAGAAGAGTATGAAGTTTCTTTCGTAACAGAAGATCAACGCGTGGTAGAACAAAAAAAAGCCATAACCATACAGAACCAAAAGTCAAATCTGATATTTGAGCAGGCAAATCTAAACCTCAAATATACATTTGATACTTTTGTGGTAGGCAATAATAACCGTTTCGCCCATGCTGCCTCCGTTGCAGTTTCTGAAAGTCCAGGAACTGTTTACAATCCTCTTTTTATTTATGGAGGCGCTGGACTTGGAAAGACTCATTTGATGCATTCCATTGCTCATTTTATATTGGAAAATGATCCTACTAAAAAAGTACTTTATGTAACAAGTGAAACTTTCACTAATGAATTGATCGATGCTTTGAAGGTTGGTAGAACCGGAAATGATCTTTCCATGAATACCTTCCGTGATAAATATCGTAATATTGATGTTCTTCTGATTGACGATATTCAATTTATTATAGGAAAAGAAAGTACACAGGAAGAGTTCTTCCATACCTTTAACCATCTGCATGGCGCTGGTAAACAGATTATTATCTCCAGTGATAAACCGCCAAAAGATATTGAAACTTTGGAAGATCGACTTAGAACCCGTTTTGAATGGGGTCTTCTAGCTGATATCTCTGCACCTGATTACGAAACACGAATGGCAATTCTTCAAAATAAAATCGAATTGGACAACTTGGACTGCTATAACATTCCAAACGATGTTTTAAAATACATTGCAGAAAATATCAAATCCAATATTCGTGAACTGGAAGGTTCTTTAAACAAATTAATTGCACTTGCTAAACTTGTTCAGAAACCGATTGACATTCCTTTAGCTGCAGAAGCATTAAAGGATATGGTGGCTCCGGCAGATGCCAGAGAAATTACTCCTGAACTGATTATGGAAGTTGTTTCTGAACATTTTAATGTACCGGTACACGAACTAAAAGGAAAGAAACGAAATGCTGAGATTGTACTTCCACGTCAAATTGTAATGTATCTTTGCAGGGCCTTAACAGATACACCTTTAAAATCAATCGGTATGCTGCTTGGTGGTAAAGATCATGCCTCCATCAGCCATGGAGTAAAGAAAATTGAAGCCGACATCAAAACAGACGAAGCCCTGAACAATACAATTACGATTATTAAAAAGAAGATAAATCCTCTTTAATTGTGAATAAGTATGTGGATATCATGTTGATTATACAGTTGAAAACTTTTTTGTTTCTGAAGCAGTTCAGAGTTTTCCACAATTACTTCCACTGCTTTTAACACCTTTTCAACATACTTATCCAAGCCGACAAAGCCTTATAGGACAAGGGCTAGAAGCACTTTTCAACATATCCACAGCCCCTAATACTATTAAGACGGAAATAATTTATTTATATATACATAAAAAACGCAGTGGGGAAACTTTTCCACATCTACCTGAAAGGAGTTATTAACTATGAAAATAATCTGCAGTAAATCCAATCTTGCAAAAGGAGTCAGTATTGTATCAAAAGCCGTTCCATCTAAAACAACAATGCCTATTTTGGAATGTATACTGATTGATGCATCTACAGATGTCATTAAGTTGACAGCAAACGATATGGAACTTGGTATTGAAACAAGAATTGACGGAGACATACTAGAACGAGGAATCCTTGCTCTGAATGCTAAGATTTTTTCAGAGATTGTAAGAAAGCTTCCAGATAATGATATTGTAATCGAAACAGACGCAAACAATCAGACAATCATTACTTGTGAAAAAGCGAAGTTTAATATTGCCGCACAGTCAGGAGAAGATTTTTCCTATTTGCCGGTAATTGAAAAAGAAGATTATATCACAGTTTCAGAATTTACTCTGAAGGAAGTGATCAGACAGACAATTTTTTCTATTGCTGATAATGATACAAATAAAATGATGACAGGAGAGTTATTTGAAATCCAAGATAATGTATTGAGAGTTGTGTCTCTGGACGGACATCGAATTTCAATTCGCAAGATTGATTTGAAAGATTCTTATGGACAGAGAAAGGTAATTGTGCCCGGAAAGACACTTCAGGAAATCAGTAAGATCATTGGTGGAGAGGCAGAACAAAACGTTGATATTTCTTTTACGAAGAATCATATCGTATTTGAGTTTGACAAAACGATTGTTGTATCACGTTTGATCGAAGGTGATTATTTTAAGATTGATCAGATGCTTTCCAGTGATTATGAGACAAAAGTAAAGATTAATAAAAGAGAATTTTTAGATTGTATCGATCGTGCGACGCTGTTGATCAAAGAAGGCGATAAGAAACCAATTATTATTAATATTGGCGAAGAAACTATGGAATTGAAGATCAAATCTCAGATTGGTTCGATGAACGAAGAAATAGAAATCACAAAAGAAGGAAAAGATCTGATGATTGGATTCAATCCGAAATTCTTGATCGATGCGTTGAGGGTAATTGATGATGAAGAAGTAGATTTGTATTTTATGAATGCAAAAGCTCCTTGTTTCATCAAAGATGAGCAGCAGTCTTATATTTACCTGATTCTTCCGGTTAATTTTAATGCGGTTGCCTAATTAAAGAAAGAGTGTCTGATCCCTGAGAAAAAGGGATTAGACACTTTGTTACGTTTTTAGAATCGGACATTTTTGGTTTGAATTTGTGTATGGAAAGGGAAAATAATGGAAACAATCAAGTTACGTGAACAAGATGAATTTATCAAATTGGGACAGGCATTAAAGGCTGCCGGACTTGTAGAAAGCGGCGTAGAAGCAAAAGATGTCATCTTGGATGGTTTGGTGAGCGTCAATGGGGAAGTGGATACCAGACGGGGGAAAAAACTTTATGACGGTGACATCGTAGAATATGACGGTGAACAAATTAAAATTGAAAAATAGCAGAAAACAGTGTAAAATAGATATGATATAGAGCAATTACATATTGATGGAGATAGTATGATAATCAAGTCTTTAAAGTTGAAAAATTATAGAAATTATGAATTGCTTGATTTGAATTTTGATTCCGGGACGAATATACTTTACGGAGACAATGCACAGGGAAAGACGAATATACTGGAGGCATTGTATTTGTCGGGAACTACCAAGTCTCATCGTGGTACAAAGGATAGAGATATGATTCAATTTGGATGTGAGGAATCTCATCTTGAAACTATTGTTGAGAAACATGGGGTTGATTTTCAAATAGATATGCATTTGAAAAAAAATAGTCCAAAAGGAATTGCAGTCAATAAAGTTCCGATCAGAAGAGCAGGAGAGCTGTTTGGAATTGTTCATTTTGTATTTTTTTCTCCTGAAGATTTAAATATTATAAAAGATGGACCTGCCGGCAGAAGAAGGTTTATTGATCTGGAACTTTCTCAGTTGGACAAGGTTTATCTCAGCAATCTTTCTAACTATAATCGCATCATTAATCAGAGAAATTCCTTACTCAAAGAAATTCATTTTCAGAAAAATTTAATGGACACATTGGATATCTGGGACATGCAATTGGCAGAGTACGGAAAAAAAATCATAGAGAGAAGAAAATCGTTTATCGAGCAGGTAAATACCATTATCTCCGATATTCACTATAGATTAACCGGCGGAAGAGAGAGGATTGCAATTTCTTATGAATCTTCGATAGGAAATGATTCTTTTGAAGATGTTTTGAAAAGAAATCGGGAAAGAGATATCCGGTTCAAAAGTACATCTGCCGGTCCTCACAGAGATGATCTGTGTTTTAAAGCGGGAGATCTGGACATACGAAAGTTTGGTTCGCAGGGACAGCAGAGAACAGCAGCATTGTCTTTGAAACTTTCGGAGATTGAGCTGGTCAGGATGATGATTCGTGATACGCCGATTTTACTTTTGGACGATGTGTTATCGGAATTGGATAAGCATCGGCAAAATTATTTACTGGATAGTATACATGATATACAAACGGTGATTACCTGTACAGGATTAGATGAGTTTGTAAATCATAGATTTTCTATTAATAAAATTTTTTATGTGAAGCAAGGTACTGTAAATAACAGTTTCACTTAAAGTAGGAGGTTTTTCGATGGGTGCAACAAACACAGAATTTGATGCTGAATATGGAGCAGACCAAATTCAGATATTGGAAGGATTAGAGGCGGTTCGTAAAAGACCGGGTATGTACATCGGAAGTACATCATCAAGGGGACTTCATCATCTCGTATATGAGATTGTAGATAATTCTGTGGATGAAGCACTTGCAGGATATTGTGATACAATTCAGGTTACGATCAATCCAGATAATACAATTACGGTCATAGATAATGGACGTGGTATTCCTGTTGGAATTAATCATAAAACGGGACTTCCGGCCGTGGAAGTTGTATTTACAGTTCTTCATGCCGGTGGTAAATTCGGTGGCGGAGGATATAAAGTATCCGGTGGTCTTCATGGGGTAGGTGCATCTGTTGTAAATGCGTTGTCAGAGTGGCTGGAAGTTGAAATCTGCAAAGATGGAAAAATTTATAAACAGCGTTACGAAAGAGGTAAGGTGATTTATAAATTAAAAGTAGTCGGAGAATGCGAGATTGAAAAAACAGGAACAAAAGTAAGTTTTAAACCGGATGGAGAAATCTTTGAAGAACTTATTTTTGATTACAGTGTGTTAAAACAGAGACTTCGAGAAATGGCCTTTTTGACAAAGGGACTTCGTATTATTTTGAGAGATGATAGAGAAGAAGAACCAGTAGAGCGCACATTTCACTACGAAGGTGGAATCAAAGAATTTGTCACATATCTGAATAAGAGCAAAACACCGCTGTATGATCAGATTATTTATTGTGAGGGAATGAAAGATGGTGTGAGTGTAGAAGTAGCTATGCAGCACAATGATTCTTACAGTGACAATACGTATGGCTTTGTAAATAATATTACAACTCCAGAAGGGGGAACTCATATTGTCGGTTTCCGTAACGCATTAACAAAGACATTTAATGATTATGCAAGAAAGAATAAGCTGTTAAAAGACAGTGAGCCAAATCTTTCAGGAGAAGATATTCGAGAAGGGTTAACTGCAATTATCAGTGTTAAGATTGAAGAGCCACAGTTTGAAGGTCAGACAAAGCAAAAATTAGGAAACAGTGAAGCAAGAGGAGCTGTAGACAATGTAGTAAGTACGCAGCTGGAAATCTTCCTGGAGCAGAATCCAAACGTAGCCAAAATGATCGTAGAGAAGTCGGTTATGGCACAGCGTGCAAGAGAAGCGGCAAGAAAAGCGCGTGATCTGACTCGAAGAAAGTCTGCTTTGGAAGGAATGTCTCTCCCGGGAAAATTAGCGGATTGTTCGGATAAAGATCCGGTAAATTGTGAGATTTACATCGTAGAGGGAGATTCCGCCGGTGGTTCTGCAAAGACGGCTCGTGATCGTGCAACACAGGCAATTCTTCCACTCCGTGGTAAAATTTTGAATGTAGAAAAAGCAAGATTAGATAAAATATATGCAAACGCAGAGATTAAAGCAATGATCACTGCATTTGGAACAGGAATTCATGAAGATTTTGATATTAGTAAATTGAGATATCATAAAATTATTATCATGACAGATGCCGACGTAGATGGTGCTCATATAAGTACATTATTGTTGACATTTTTGTATCGGTTTATGCCGGAACTTATCAAACAGGGATATGTATATCTGGCACAGCCGCCGCTGTATAAGCTGGAAAAGAATAAAAAGGTATGGTATGCATACAGCGATGAGGAGTTAAATTCTATTTTAGAAGAAGTAGGCCGTGACGGAAATAATAAAATCCAGCGTTATAAAGGTCTTGGAGAAATGGATGCAGAACAGCTTTGGGAAACAACGATGGATCCGGAACACAGAATTTTGTTAAGAGTAACAATGGATGATGAGACATCCTCAGAATTAGATCTGACATTTACAACTCTGATGGGAGATAAAGTAGAACCAAGACGAGAATTCATCGAAGAAAATGCAAAATTCGTACAAAACTTGGATATCTAGCAGAGATAGCGACAATAGTCATACGGAGACACGGCTATCAAGTTTACTTGAATAGACGTGTATACGAATGACGTGGTTGGCATTAGAAATGCCAACCCAGCGAGAAAACGAAGTTTTGGAGCTGGATTGTCGCGTATGCAACCTAATAAGAAAACGAAGTTTTAGAGCTGGATTGAGCGTATGCAACCTAATAAGAAAACGAAGTTTTGGAGCTGGATTGAGCGTATGCAACCGAGTAAGAAAACGAAGTTTTAGAGCTGGATTGTCGCGTATGCAACCAAGTGATAAAACAGAGTTTTGGAGCTGGATTGAGCGTATGCAGACAGAAAAGCGACAATAATGAAGGAGACAAACAATGGAAGATAATATTTTTGATAAAGTCCATGAAGTTGATCTGAAAAAGACGATGGAAAAATCCTACATCGACTATGCTATGAGTGTTATTGCATCTCGTGCGCTGCCTGATGTAAGAGACGGACTGAAACCGGTACAGAGAAGAATTCTTTATTCTATGATCGAGTTGAATAATGGACCGGATAAACCACATCGTAAATGTGCGCGTATCGTCGGTGATACGATGGGTAAATATCATCCGCATGGTGATAGTTCAATTTATGGTGCATTGGTAAATCTGGCGCAGGACTGGTCTACCCGTTATCCGCTTGTAGACGGGCATGGTAACTTCGGTTCTGTAGATGGAGATGGTGCGGCTGCGATGCGATATACAGAAGCACGTCTCAGTAAAATTTCTATGGAAATGACTGCAGATATCAATAAAGATACTGTAGATTTTGCACCGAACTTTGATGAGACAGAAAAGGAACCAATGGTACTTCCATCTAGATTTCCAAATCTTCTTGTCAATGGTACTTCCGGTATTGCAGTTGGTATGGCAACAAACATCCCACCTCATAACCTGCGGGAAGTAATCAATGCAGTTGTCAAAATAATTGATGATCAGATCGAGGAAAATGGAGAGACAACGATCGAAGATATCTTGCAGATCATCAAAGGTCCTGATTTTCCGACAGGTGCAGAGATTCTTGGTACAAAAGGAATCGAAGAATCTTATCGTACCGGACGTGGAAAGATCCGGGTACGTGCGGTATCCAATATTGAACCGATGCAGAACGGAAAGAACCGGATCGTTGTTACAGAACTTCCGTACATGGTAAATAAAGCCCGGCTGATTGAAAAGATTGCAGAGCTTGTCAGAGATAAAAAAATCGATGGAATTACAGATCTGAGCGATCAGTCCAGCAGGGAAGGTATGAGAATCTGTATTGAGCTGCGTAGAGATGTAAATCCAAATATTATTTTAAATCAATTGTATAAGCATACTCAGCTGCAGGATACATTTGGTGTAATCATGCTGGCTCTGGTTAACAATGAGCCAAAGGTTATGAATCTTCTGGAAATGCTCAACTACTATTTGAAACATCAGGAAGAAGTAGTGACGAGAAGAACCAAATATGAGTTGAATAAGGCAGAAGAGCGAGCTCATATCTTAAAAGGATTATTGATCGCACTGGATCATATCGATGAAGTGATTCAGATCATTCGTGGTTCCAGAAGCGTGCAGATTGCAAAAGAAGAGTTGATCAAAAGATTTGATCTGAGCGAAGTACAAGCACAGGCTATCGTAGACATGCGTCTGCGTGCGCTGACCGGTTTGGAACGGGAAAAGCTGGAAGCAGAATATGCAGAATTAATGAAAAAAATCGATGAGTTAAAAGCTATTTTAGCTGATCGTAAGTTATTGCTTGCTGTCATTAAAAAAGAAATATTGGTGATTTCTGAAAAATATGGAGATGACAGAAGAACAAGTATTGGATTTGATGAATTTGATATTACCATGGAAGATATGATTCCGAAGCAGGATGTTGTGATCACGATGACAAAACTCGGATATATCAAGCGAATGACTGTAGATACGTTTAAGAGTCAGAATCGTGGAGGTAAGGGAATCAAAGGAATGCAAAAGCTGGATGATGACTATATCCAGGAATTGTTTATGACATCCACACATGATTATATTATGTTCTTTACAAATACAGGTCGTGTATATCGTCTGAAAGGATATGAGATTCCGGAAGCAGGAAGAACGTCAAGAGGAACTGCAATTATCAATATGTTGCAGCTTATGCCGGAAGAGAAGATTACCGCAATGATTCCAATTAAGGTATATGATGATAATCAATACTTGTTTATGGCAACAGAGCAGGGACTTGTGAAGAAGACTCCACTCAGAGAATATGTTAATGTTCGTAAGAAAGGTCTTGCTGCAATTACTCTTCGGGATGATGATCAGTTAATTGAAGTGAAGATTACAGACAATGAAAAGGACATTATTCTTGTAACAAAATATGGACAGTGTATCCGTTTTGATGAAAAAGATGTTCGTTCTACTGGAAGAACGTCTATGGGAGTACGTGGTATCAATCTGACAGATAGAGATGTTGTTATCGGAATGCAGGTGCATACACAGGGAGAATGCCTGTTGATCGTATCGGAAAAGGGTATGGGAAAACGCACTGCAATGGGTGAATTTACAAATCAGAACCGCGGCGGAAAAGGTGTTAAATGTTATAAGATTACGGAGAAGACCGGAAATGTAGTCGGAATGAAAGCAGTCAATGAAGATGATGAAATCATGATGATTAATAGTGAGGGAATTATTATTCGTATGGCGTGTGACAGTATTTCAAAGTTGGGCAGAATTACGTCCGGTGTAAAAGTAATCAACTTAAAAGAAAATGAAACTGTCGTAAGTATTGCAAAGGTACGAAAAACATCTGAAGAAATGGAAGTGGATGAAGATTCGGAAGAAAGTGTAGAATAATTTCAAAAAATAATAAAAAAAGATTGACAAAAACACTTTGAGGTAGTAAAGTAGTTAAAAATGAAAATATAAACTGTTGAGAAAGACGAGTAGGCTTTAAACAAAATCACAGAGAGCAGCAGATGGTGGGATTGCTGTATGGCGGTTATTGCTGAATGGACTTTTGAGGGCAGCCCGAAAATTTGAATGAGATTATAAGAACGAATGAGAAAGAGTAGGCGCTGACGGGAACCAAACCCGTTATAAATGAGGAACGTATGTTAGTACGTGGAAAGTGGACATTTTTGTCAATTTGAGTGGTACCACGATAGTAATAGTGAAATATTATTAGCGTCTCAAGCATTAGCTTGAGGCGCTTTTTTACTTACTTCAATTAGGTATTTTCTTCAAACTCTTTCCTGGCAGCTTTGTATCAGTGAGAACATATATTTAAGAAGAAGGAGAGAAAAATCATGAAAAAAAGAGTATTAGCAATCGTATTGGGAATGGCAATGACAGTAGGTATGGTAACAGGATGCAGCACAGAAAAAGTAGATTCTGAGTCTAAGTCAAAAGATACAGAAGAATCTTATAGAGTTGCAATTGTAAAACAGATGGATCATGCATCACTGGATGAAATTGCAAATGCCGTTGCAGCAGAGTTAAAGGAAATCAGTGGAGAAAAGAATGTAGATATTGAATATGAGATTTATTCCGGTCAGGGCGAACAGACAACTTTAAAGCAGATTGGAGATCAGGCAGTGGCAGAAGGCGTAGATGTGATTATTCCGGTTGCCACACTGGCAGCTCAGGTAATGACTTCCTGCGCAGAAGGTACGGATATTCCCGTTGTTTATGCGGCAGTATCAGATCCGGAATCAGCAGAACTTACCGGAATTGATTATGTTACAGGCACAAGCGATGCATTGAATACAAAGTTTATTTTGGAAATGATGCAAAAAGAAAATCCGGAAATAAAAAAAGTAGGCCTTCTTTATTCATTATCTGAAGCAAATTCAAAAAAGCCGATGGAAGATGCAAAAGAATATTTAGATCAAGCCAAAATCAAATATGTGGAGCAAACAGCATCTACAAATGACGAAGTGATCGCAGCAGCATCTTCTTTGATTGCGGAAGGCGTAGATGCAATTTTTACACCAACAGACAATGTTATTATGGCGGCAGAGCTTGCAATCTATGAGAAACTTGCAGAAGCAGGAATTCCACATTATACAGGAGCAGATTCTTTTGTAAGAAATGGAGCATATATTACATGTGGTGTTAATTATACAGATTTAGGAACGGAAACAGCAGATCTTGCTTATCGTGCAATCACAGAAGGGATGGATGAGATGGAAGATTATTATTTGATGGATGGCGGAGTGATTACAGTTAATACAGAAACAGCCAAAACACTTGGAATGGATTATAGTATTTTGAAAGATCTGGGAGAAATTGTAGAAGTACAGACGACAGAAAAATAGAAATAAATGGAGGAATTTTCGGTGAGTTATATTATACAGACCGCGCTTGAATTAGGATTTTTATATGCACTTGTAGCGATTGCATTGTTTTTGAGTTATCGTGTTTTAGATATTGCAGATTTAACAACAGATGGAAGTTTTATATTAGGAGCAGCTGTTTCTGTAACAATGGCAGCAGCAGGGCATCCGTATCTTGGAATTGCAGCAGCATTTTTATCAGGAGCATGTGCAGGAGGGGTAACAGCCCTTCTGCAGACAAAGCTGGGAGTTCCTTCTATTTTGGCAGGAATCATAACTAATACAGGACTTTATACTGTAAATTTAATGATTATGGGATGGAGTTCTAATGTAAGTCTTTTGAAAACAGAAACGATTTTTACTTTATTTCAAAAGACAAAAATCGGAGGAAGATATTCAGACATTCTGCTTACATTTTTAATTGTTGCTTTAGTAGGAATCGCTCTTTTATTGTTTTTAAAAACCCGTTTGGGACTTTCTATTCGGGCAACAGGGGATAATATGAAAATGGTAAGAGCCTCTTCAATTAATCCGGTATTTACAATCACAGTAGGACTTTGTATTGCAAATGGAATAACTGCGTTATCCGGAGCTATGGTTGGACAGTATCAAAATGCTGCTGATATTAATGGAGGAACCGGAATTGTAGTAATCGGACTGGCGTGTTTGATTATAGGGGAGACTGTTTTGGGGCACCGAACAGTGAAAAAAGGAGTCATAGCAGCTGTGATTGGCTCGGTGATTTATCGATTGATTTATGCAGTTGTACTTTATACCAAAATAGTTCCGGTGCAAGGACTAAAGTTATTGACTGCAATCGTTGTTGCATTGGCAATTGCATTTCCAACAATGAAAAAGCAGATACAATTTCAAAAACGAAAATTTGCAGCATCCCGGAAAGGAGTAGAGTAATATGTTAGAATTAAAAAATATATCCAAGACATTTCATCCGGGAACGGTGAATGCAAAGACAGCTATTTCCGGATTGTCTATGAAATTAGAGGATGGAGATTTTGTTACGATCATTGGTTCAAATGGAGCCGGAAAGTCTACATTGTTTAATGCTATTGCCGGAACATTTTATGTAGATGAGGGGGCAATTGTATTAGATGGAAAAGAAATGACATTTTTGCCAGAGCATAAGAGAAGCCGCCAGATCGGAAGACTGTTTCAGGATCCGATGGGGGGAACAGCTCCGGGAATGACAATCGAGGAAAACCTTGCACTGGCATATCTGCGCTCTTCCAAAAGTGGAAATTCATTTAGTCGAATCAGCAAAAAGGAAAAAAAATATTTTCAAGAAAAAGTTAGATTATTAGATATGGGACTGGAAAATCGGATGAATCAGCCGGTGGGGCTGCTTTCCGGAGGACAAAGACAGGCGCTTACGCTTTTGATGGCGACAATGGTGACACCGAAGTTATTATTATTAGATGAACATACAGCAGCTCTGGATCCCGGAACTGCAGAAAAGGTTTTGAATTTAACGAAAGAAATTGTGGAACGAGAAAAAATCACTTGTATGATGATTACGCATAATATGCAACAGGCATTAGAATTAGGAAATCGGACATTTATGATGTCCGAAGGAAAAATAGTGTTGGATATTGGAGCAGAAGAAAAGAAAAAACTTACGGTAGAAGATTTATTGAAAAAATTCCAGCAGGGATGTGGAAAAGAATTGGATAATGATAGGATTTTATTATCTGCACAAAATAGAAATGTTTGAAATGTAACAGAAAATAACATATAATCTATATAGATAAAAGCGAGTTTTAAACCCAGGAGGATTATGTGTATGGAGCATGCAGAAAATCATGAAGTAAATTTGGAACAACGCATGTATGAACTGATGCGGATAAAAAATAAAAATGCATATTCAGAATGGAAAAAGTTTTTTGAGAATGAATTTACAGAAGATGCGGATATTTCTTCGATGAAAATATTATTGGATATTGCAAGAGCTTATCCGCTACAGGGAGATGTCATTCGTTTGATTATGGACAGAATGGCAGAGCGTGCGCAAAGTTATCATTCTTCGAACCAGACGGATAAAGCGCTGCTTGCATCAGAAATTGTGAAATATGCAGAGGCACAGATTCCAAAACAGAATACAGAAGGGCAGAGCATGTCTGCAAAACCAATTAGAAAAAGTAGAATGAAACCGCTTGTACTTGGGTTTATTGTTATGATTGTGGTTTTGAGTATTTGTGGAGGCGTGATTTCGATAATCAATGGTTCCGGACAAAAGGAGGCTTGTAAGCAGGCTGCAAAATATCTGAATGAAAAATATGGAGATACCGGGTATACAGAGCATGATCTGGAAGCTGATAAAGCATATCTGTATGGAGATGCAGAAGATAAATTGACGGCCTATTATATTTACGAAAAAGATTCTTATAATCGTGTAATGTATGCTATTTCAGAAAAGGGAAAATCAGAGTATATTTGTTTTGACAATCTTCAGGAAAAGGAAATCAAACAGGCTTTTCAGAAAACGTTAAATGAGATTACGGGGCAGGAAAACGGAAAGTTATTATGGAATTCTTCAGCCGGAAGTGATGGTGCAATAGAGGATGGATATTTTCATACGAAATACGATGGTTCATTTGATTCTTTTATAGAAAAGGAAACTAGAATTAGAGAAAAGAGTCAGAAGGTAAAGGCAAAAAAATTATATGGAAGTCATACTGCTAAAAATGGAAATTGTGACTATTATTTGCCGGATCTTACTGTAGAAACAATCGAGCAGCGGCTGAAAATGGAAGAAATGCCGGAAAATCAAGAATTACAGGCACTTTTAGAAGAGAATGCTAATAAATATAAAGTACAGCTTCGGGGAATTGTACTTCCTAAAAATTATTTTGATGAAAAAATAAAGCATTTAGCTTGGAATGCAAGAGAATTTATGCCCCAGGAAAGCATTTATAGCAATTCCTGGATGCAGCCGGCAGTTCCATTTTTATTGATGACCGGATGGTATGTGAATCTGCCGAAAGAAGATGCAGATTTATTAGATATTCAGAATGGAATGTATGCGATGCAGCCGGTTCAATTAGCTGAAGGAATTTATGGCGTGCAGACAAGTATAGATGGAAGTACGGGAATTTATACAAATCCTGAAATGAAGAACAGTTTTACAAAAACAGAGACGCCGGAATCTTTGCAGTTGAGTAACGGTCAGAAAGAAACGGCAGTTAGTATCTGTTATAATGGAAAACAGGAGATAGAGGAATTTACATTAGCAATCGCTAAAACAATATATGGAATTCCTGATAATGGGTATAGAGTATATGCTACCAGAATAGAAGAAGATGGAGCAGAAACAGAAGAACTTTCGGTAGCGTCGTATATGGACAAAGATGTAGATTTACGATATGGAGATGTATTGGACGGAGAGGGATACTTGTTTTTGAATTATGATGCATTCTGGGATTGGGAAGAATCACCGGTTATCATCACAATTGTGAAATAATAAGAGAATAATAAAATAAAAACATGAAAAAATTGCCAGGGGATTAGCCTGGCAATTTAGATGAGGAAATGAAAATGAAAAGAATCTTGTTGATGGTATTCAGAAATATTTTGTTAGTACCGATTTTTTGGATTAAATTGTGTTATCACGCATCACATGTTGATAAATATACAGAAGAAGAACATTTTAAGTTATTGAAATTCATAGACCACAGAGCAAATAAAGGTGGAAATGTGACAATTGATGCATATGGACTAGATAATATTCCGAAAGAAGGAGGATGTATTTTATATCCAAATCATCAGGGAATGTACGATACACTTGCAATTATGGAAGTATGTCCGAGACCATTTTCAGTTGTTGCAAAAAAAGAATTGGCAAATATACAGTTTTTAAAACAGGTATTTGCATGTGTAAAAGCGTATGCAATTGACAGAGAAGATGTACGTCAGGGGTTAAAAGTCATTATGAATGTGGCAAATGACGTGAAAAATGGAAAGATGTTTATTATATTTCCGGAAGGGACACGTTCTAAAAATGGAAATCAAGTGGGAGAATTTAAAGGTGGAAGTTTTAAGGCTGCGACAAAAGCAAAATGTCCAATCGTGCCGGTTGCATTGATTGATTCATTTAAACCATTTGATACAAACTCCATTAAACCGGTTACGGTGCAGGTACATTTTATGGAACCTCTTTTCTATGAAGAATATAAAGATATGAAAACAACAGAAATTGCAGAGATAGTGCAAGAGCGGATACAAAAGACGATAAATGAAAATACATAAAGAAAAATAACAAGTTTGTTATATAAAATCTCGAAGAGGCAGCAATGTACTTCGAGATTTTTTTCGGAAACATATTGACAAAATAAGAATAAAATATATAATTAAATCATAAGTAGTAAGTAGTAAGTAATAAGTAGATTTGTTTCATATTTAGGAGGAAATACGATATGAAGGAATTAACATTATCTCAACAGTATGCCATTGTTGCTTTAAATGGATTAGAAAGTTTGCATCCATCAGTTGCAAAGGAGGCTGTTTTGCGTGGAATTGCAGCAGCGAAGGTAATGGAAGGTGTTCTGCAGATAGAAGAGTCTGATGAAGAAAACTTCATTTCAATATTAAATGAGGCAGTTGAGTGTGCAAAGTCTCTGAAGAAAAAGAAAGGAAAAGAATTGGAAGCAGAGATGTTTACATTGTTAGAAGCAGATGGAGTGATGGAGCTGGTTCCGGACATTCTTGGCTGTGATATGAATTACTATACAGCAGGAGTAGAATTGAAGGCATATCGCAGTGATGAAAAGGCGTATATGGGACTTCTGGAAGGATTGAGAGCTGAGATTCTTGAGGATGGACCGATTACTTTGGAAAGTGCAATGCTTTTATGGCTGCATCGGGAGAGTGGGTGTATTCATGATTTATTTTCTGTAGAAGAGCAGAAGCGTGTTCAGAGTCGCATGCTAGAGTTATCAATCAGCGATGAGATTTACAGAAAACTTTGGGAAAGCGAATTTCATAATGCGATAGAAAGTTTTTCAGGTAAGTTTTTAAGAGCAAAGAAGAATATGTTCGAGAATCCATATCTTGAAGGTGTGAATTTACTTTTCCCATATCTGGAAAGAAGACAGGCTATCTTTATTGATTGTGTAATATTTAATACAACTGTAAAAGAAAGAAGAATTGCAGCTATGGAACATTTGTGCAAGATGGGGCATTATGTGGAAGAAATTAAAAATGGAAGTGAAACTCTTTTGAAAATAGATAATGCATATTATCGTATATTTCCAAGAACAAAAATGGGAGCAGGGTATAAATTCAGAGTACCGATCCAAGGGGTTTCATTGGTACCGGTATATTGGTAAGATATTGAAGAAATAGAAAATTTGAAAATAAATCTGAAAATTAGGAAACGAAAGATATTTCAAATATTTATGAAAAAGAAGAAAGCGTGAAGTTTATGTCCAGACAGAGGAGTATGGAGAAAATTCTCTCATCTGAATATGTAACAATCGGAGAGTTAGTGCGATTAACGGAAAGCCGGTACAGTACATTAAAGTTTTATACAGAGGAAGGGATGCTGCCATTTGAACAGGAAGAAGAAAAACTAACAAGAAGATATAGAAGAGAAGAAAGTGTAAAACAAATAGAATATATTATGAAATTACGTGCAGAGGGAAAATCAATACCGGAGATAAAAAATATATTAGGAATACTACCAGAAAAGAATCCCAATATGTAGAGAAAAAAAGCGGAGAGAACACATGATAAGCTATGAAAATAAAAAATAAAAAGAAAAATTAAAAAAATAGATTATTTTCGTTGACAAGGGGAAGTCTCTTTAGTATAATAACCTATGCGTTGTTGCAAAACAATTAAATATTGTCCTACGAAATAAAAATGTAGGTCATATTTCAGAATTTGGAGAAATACTCAAGAGGCTGAAGAGGCGCCCCTGCTAAGGGTGTAGGTCGGGTGACCGGCGCGAGGGTTCAAATCCCTCTTTCTCCGTTTGATAATCTAATTACTATAGAAAATATAGTTTAACAAAGGGTTATCAGTGATACCAAAAAAGGGTATCGAAAAAAAGTTTAAAAACTTTAAAAAAAAGTGTTGACAAAAGCTGACAGACATGATAATCTATTAAAGCTGTCGCTTGAGACAGAGCAAAACAAAGAACCTTGATAACTAAACAATAGACAACAACCCTTGAA
>ERZ791922.738-NODE-738-length-16974-cov-2.691648_pt1 | contig 16974 bp, 13 predicted proteins | sample MGYA00510134_ERZ791922 | MGnify/ENA primary metagenome ERZ791922 (study PRJEB30046, sample SAMN00792101) | human gut metagenome | study: EMG produced TPA metagenomics assembly of the A metagenome-wide association study of gut microbiota in type 2...
TATTTTATAATAATATAATTATTAAAGAAACTTTCCAGTAACGCTCTCTTCTGCCTCTTTAATTTCATTCGGCGTTCCTGACGCCACGATCCGGCCTCCGGCTTCTCCGCCGCCCGGTCCCATGTCGATCACATAGTCCGCGTTGCGGATCACGTCCAGGTCGTGTTCAATGACGATCACAGTGGCGCCGTTTTCAATGAGGGTCTGAAACACGCCTATGAGGGTACGGACATCAAGAGGGTGCAGGCCGATGGTGGGCTCGTCGAAAACGAACACAGAATCCGACTGTGCCTTTCCCATCTCGCTGGCGAGCTTCAGCCGCTGTGCTTCGCCGCCGGAGAGGCTGGGAGTTTCTTCGCCCAGAGTCAGGTATCCCAGCCCCAGATCCTGGAGGACCTGGAGCCTCTGGCAGACGGTCTTGAGATGCCCGCAGGCTTTCAGAGCTGTGCTGATGTCCATTGCCATCAGCTCCGGCAGGGACCAGGCAGCACCTTCCTTATTCTTTTTATCCACATATTTTATTCTCTGCGCGTCTTTGGAATAGCGGGAACCGCGGCATTCCGGGCAGGTGATCTTCACATCGGGCAGAAACTGAACGTCCAGGCTGATCACGCCGGTGCCGTCGCAGACCGGGCAGCGCAGTTTCCCGGTGTTGTAGGAAAAATCGCCGGCTTTGAATCCGAGTTCTTTTGCGTCCCGGGTTCTGGCAAATGTTTTCCTCAGTTCATCGTGTACATTGGCGTAGGTGGCGACGGTAGAGCGGACGTTAATGCCGATAGGGGCGGCATCGATGAGTTTCACCTGACGTATGCCCTCTGCTTCCACGGAAAGGACATGGTCTGGGAATCGTTGCCCATTAATCAAAGCTGTCAGTCCGGGAATCAGACTCTCAAGGATAAATGTTGTCTTTCCGGAGCCGGACACGCCGGTGATCACGGTCAGCTTCCCCTTGGGAATATCCGCTTTAAGGGGTTTTACAGTGTGGATCGGCCTGGTGGAGAGACGGATCCTGCCCTCGGAGAACATTTCTTCCGGTGCTGCCTGGTGCCTTTCATGGATCACGGCAGAGCCTGCGAGAAACGGTCCGATCATGGAAGCTGGATCGGCAGAGATTTTTTCTATCGTGCCCTCTGCGATCACCCGGCCTCCGTCAGCTCCGGCTCCGGGTCCCATCTCGATGATCCAGTCCGATTCGGACAGGATCTGGGTGTCGTGGTCAACCAGGATCACGGAGTTGCCGTCCGCGATCAGGTCGTGCATCACGCCGGTCAGCCCGACGATATTGGACGGGTGAAGCCCGATGGACGGCTCGTCCAGCACGTACAGGACGCCGGTCGTCCGATTGCGGACGGCGCGGGCGAGCTGCATCCGCTGTCTTTCGCCCGTGGAGAGGGTGGAGGAAGCCCTGTCCAGCGTCAGATATCCCAGCCCCAGATCGAGAAGCCGTTTTGCCGCGGTCTGGAAAGACTCGCAGATGCTTTCCGCCATGGGACGCATTTCTACAGGGAGAGACGCGGGGACTCCTCTGACCCATTCCGCCAGATCCAGGAGCGTCATCCGGCATGCCTCATCGAGCGAGATGCCCCGCAGTTTCGGCGCTCTTGCCGCCCCGGAGAGACGGGAACCGCCGCAGTCCGGGCAGATATCTTCTTTCAAAAATTTTTCTACACGCTTCATGCCCTTTTCATCTTTGACTTTTGCCAGAGCGTTTTCTACAGTGTAGACTGCATTATAATAGGTAAAATCCAGCTCGCCTGCCTGGTTGGATTTTTTTGCTTTATAGAAGATGTGTTTCTTCTCCGCAGGACCGTTGTACACGATCTCTTTTTCCTTCTCAGTCAGATCACGGAAGGGCACGTCGGTGCGAACGCCCATTTCCCGGCATACATCTGTCATCAGAGACCACATCAGCGAGTTCCAGGGTGCGACAGCGCCTTCGTCGATTGTAAGGGAGTCATCGGGTACGAGGGTGGCGCGGTCCACAGTGCGGATAGTGCCTGTGCCGTCGCAGGTGCGGCAGGCGCCCTGACTGTTAAAAGCCAGTTCTTCTGCGGAAGGCGCGTAGAAGCGGGCGCCGCATTCGGGGCAGACCAGCTCCTGCTCCGCGGCGACCGCCAGGGTGGGCTCGTGGTAGTGTCCGTTTGGACATCTGTGGCTGGCAAGCCGGGAATACATCAGGCGGAGGCTGTTGAGAAGCTCAGTGCCGGTGCCGAAGGTGCTGCGGATGCCCGGGACTCCCGGCCGCTGGTGGAGTGCCAGGGCAGCGGGGACATACAGGACATTATCCACATCAGCTTTTGCCGCCTGAGTCATGCGGCGTCTTGTGTACGTGGAAAGGGAATCCAGGTATCTCCGGGATCCTTCGGCGTAGAGGACACCCAGGGCGAGGGAAGATTTTCCGGAGCCTGACACCCCGGCAATACCGACAATCTTCCCAAGCGGAATATCCAAATCTATGTTTTTCAGGTTATGGACCCGCGCGCCGCGGATCAGCATTTTATCCATCATGAAGATCACCTTCCTATACAATCTGTAAGTTTATTTCCTTTATCTGAAAAATATTGGCAGAGACGCTGTTATCAGTATAAAACGAGGCGGGGATAATTACAAGAAGTCCGGCTGAGAGGAAACGGAGAGTGAGGGACGGGTTGAATTGTACGAATATAAGTTTCCTGAGAGTTGATTTTATGCCTGCCAAATTAAGTACAGCTCCATTGTAATTAAGATGCTTATAACGTACAATACCATAAACAGTAAAGTTGTCTGAAATAAAGAAGATTTTGAAAAAACAGTTCTTTTGGAAGAGGTGATCCGAATGAAAGAAATCCATCTTGGACGCGTTTTAAGTGAGAACAGACGCCGGAAGGGCGTCACGCAGGATGAGCTGGCAGAGTTCATGGGCGTTTCCAAAGCCGCTGCTTCCAAATGGGAGACAGAGAGTTCCTATCCGGATATTCTGCTGCTTCCCCGGCTTGCTGCATATTTTGATCTTCTGGATGCATGGTTCGACTCGGCGCTGGAGCTGGGGGATTATCTGCCCAGAGACGAGCTGCTCATCCGCAGAAGCATGACGCAGGCGCTGACAGGGAACCCGGCGTTTGACTCTCTGGCAGATGATCCGAGGTTTCAGGCCATGACGGAGCGGCTGAAACTTAATGAAAAGCAATAGAAATACAGACGGGCATACGTGGAAGATATGTACTTAAAGTATGGTACGAAGTACATGCCGGAAAATATGCCCAGGAGGAAAAAGAAGATGTACGCTGTTGAATTACACAATTTATCAAAAACATATCCCGGTGGAAAACAGGCGGTTCAGAATGTCAGCCTTGAGCTGGAGCCGGGAGAGGTGTTCGGATTTCTCGGACCCAACGGAGCGGGGAAGACGACGACGGTCAAGCTGTTGAACGGGATGCTCACGCCTACGGAAGGGATCTGCAGGGCGCTGGGATCAGATCCGGCGCTGGAACCGGAAAAGGTACATGCAGTCTCGGGAGTGGTCACGGAGCACGCACGGATGTATGAGAACCTGACGGGTCTTGAAAATCTCGTTTTTTATGCGGAACTCTACGGGATCTCTGCGGATGAGGCGGCAAGGCGCTCGGAATCGCTGCTGAAGGAGATGGAACTTGAGGAGGCGAAGGACCGGAAGCTGGCGGCGTGGTCTACCGGCATGCGGCAGAGACTTTCCCTTGCACGGGCGCTGATCCACCGCCCGAAGATCCTGTTCCTGGATGAACCTACTTCCGGGCTTGACCCGGAGAGCGCTCAGAATGTCAACCGGATGATCAGGGAAATGGCGGAGAACAGCGGGATTACTGTGTTTCTCTGTACGCATCAGCTCCGGTACGCCCAGGAGATCTGTACCCGGTACGGGCTGATCGAGGAGGGAAGATTTCTGGCAGAAGGGACGCTGGACGAACTCCGCTCGGAAACATTTTCCCGGATCACCCTTCAGATCCGCGCAGGCAGTATGCCGCCGGAAATGGGATTCCGGCAGACAGGAGCGCAGGAGTATGAGGCTTCGATCCGTTCGGAAGATGAGATCCCGGAGATCGTCCGACGTATCGCGGCAGCCGGCGGGGACATCTATAAAGTGGAGGCACGGCAGCCGGATCTGGAAGATATCTATTTTGCGCTGACCGCGGCGGGAAGGGAGGAACTGTGATGAAAAGAGCAGAAAAAGCGATCATCAGAAAGGACATCAGAGGAATTACTTCGAACCGGAGGCTCTTCTCAGCGCTCTGGATAGTCCCTCTGGCGCTGACAGTGGTCCTCCCGTCCATTTTTGTCTGCGCGGCGCATTTTGCCCCGGATGATCCGGATGTCCTGGCGCTTCTGGAGCTTCTGCCGGGGGCTGCAAATACGGAAAGCGTAGAACTGGCGATCGCGGGCATTATTTTTAACTATATCCTCCCGGCGTTCTTTCTGATGATCCCGATCATGACGGCGTCTGTCATGGCGGCGAGCGCCTTTGTGGGAGAGAAGGAAAAGCATACGCTGGAAACACTTCTTTACTGCCCGCTGTCTGTGAAGGAGATCTTCCGGGCAAAGGTGCTGGCATCCTTCCTGCTGAGTATGCTGGTGTCTCTTGTCTCATTTGCGGTAATGCTGACTGTCCTGGAGCTGGAATCGGTATTTCTGATGGGGAGTCCGCTCCTTCCCGGCGGGGGCTGGGTGATCGTCCTGTTCCTGCTCTCGCCGGCAGTCTCGCTGATCGCCGTGACCCTCATCGTGAGGAACTCTGCCAGGGCGCAGAGCGTGGAAGAGTCCCAGCAGAGCGCAGTCTTTCTTATCATACCGGTCATCCTTCTCGTAGTCGGACAGTTTGCAGGAGTGATGATCCTGAATGTGTGGATCCTGCTGGGCTTAAGCATCGTGTGCGCGCTGCTGGCGCGGCTGCTGCTGCAGAGAGCGGTGAAGCGGTTTACTTATGAAATGCTGCTGAAATAGTTCCACAGGGTGTCCCGGATGTACTGCGGCGAGAAGCAGACCATCCGGGGCATTTTTACTGTGACGTGACAAAGGATCTGTGGTATGATATTCCCGAAGATACAGAAGAAAGAATCAGCGGGAGGAAGAGTTATGCCGAATGCAGTTGTGACATTGAAAAAAGGTGCGGGGCGCACGCTCAAACAGGGCGGTCCCTGGATTTATGATAATGAAGCAGAGAGCATCATGGGGAGTTTTACGGACAGGGATATCGTGCTCGTCCATGATTTTGACGGATATCCTCTGGGGCGCGGGGGATTCGTATTATCTGAAGTTTTATATTTTTCAGGTATGTGAGGAGAAATAGGAATTAAAGGGCTGGCAGGTGTACAAAACTGTGTTACACGAGATGTGATAAGAGCATGCCAGTATCAAAATAATTAAATACTTATAGATTATGGAACGCCCAGACGGGTGTTCCTTTTCTATTTTCAACCATTCAGAAATGGACGGCTCTTCCTGCAGCAGCGGTTTATGCGTCAGAGAAGCAAGACTGGACAGAATCAGCGGAGCGTGTCGGAATCATTGAGAAGGTGCCCTTCTTTCGAATATGTGAGCCAGTAAATACAGAACCATAGTGGTCTAAGCAGTCAGCACCTTAAAATGGAAAGTATAAATAAAACATGCTTAAATGCTGGGGCCATTGCGGGGTGGAAAGCCCCAGACCAAAATTACTTTGAAAAATAAAGCGAAATCAAAGGTATATATTTAACATATTGACATTTTTTTTGACATTTTGTAATATATAGAAGAAAATTGTCGAAAAAATGCTGGTCAAATCAAGATTATTTAGAAAAAATAATCGATACTAAAAGGCGGGAAAGTGCATGACGAATGTGAAGGAACGATGGAGTTTATCGAAAGCGCGCAAAGAAGAGCTGATCGGCGAACTGACACCTGAGCTGAGAATGCTCAGAGTAAAAGCGGATGTTACACAAGAGGAACTGGCAAATATCATAGGTTTGTCGAGACAGACTTATTCTCAGATTGAATCGGGGAATAAAGTGATGAGTTGGAATACATACCTGTCATTAATTTTTTTCTATCGATCTCAGGAAGAAACCGCCCGGCTTTTGCTTGTTCTCGGTGTATATCCGGAGGAATTTACTGATTAGATTATAAGGGGGATGACATGTCTTATAAATGTAGAATTTGCGGTTTGAATGACGTAGAACATATGGGAGATATCTGTGAATTATGTGCTGTCAGCCAGGATCCGTATGCGGCGGCAATGCAGGGAAATCCTCAGCCGGAATCCCGGGATTATTCTGATGCAGGAGCTGGAACGGGGACAGCTTATACGCCGACAAAAGGCAGAAGCAGAAAAGTGTTACTTGGTGGAGGCAATCTGGCGATGAATACAGATCCTTATGGCAACATTATTGTCCCGCAGAATGAGGAGGAAGATAAAGTACAGGTCTATCATGCAGGTCAGGTTCCTTTAACACAACAGCCCTCTGATGCGGCAGATCAGGATGGAAACAGCAGGGTATCCGGAGCAAAAGCGGGAACAGCGTCAAAAAGCAGTGAACCGGTCACACAGGGGATCACGAAAAATATATCTGTCGATACTGAGAAAAAAGCTTTTATCGTAAAGTGGTTCCGTTCGTTGGCTTCCGGGGTCCCATTTACTCTGGACGATGATATAACGATGTTTCAGGTTTTCCCGGACTTCAGCGGGACGTCGTTGAACGCTATGGGGAACGCGTGCGATCAGGTCCTTGTATATGGAAAATTAAAAGCCGGCGCTGTGTCCGAGAATAATGATGTTGAGGTCTACGGGCATAGAGACCCGGATAATAATGTGATTGCAAAGAGCATCAAAAACAAGGCAACCGGTACAACGATCACGCCGGACCGGTCATTCTCTGCCGCTGTTGCATGGGTGATCACACTGGCAGTCGCAGCAATTATCGCTCTGATATTTTTCACGATAGGAGTGGAAGGAATCATATGGGCAATCATACTGATCTTATGTCTGACAAACCTTCCTCTGGTATTTAAAATACTGGCGGCAATTTTTGGTTTTCTCTTCTCTTTCTTAAAAAAGTAGCATCTGGGCAGGGAGTGAGGTGACATGAACTTGCAGTACGGGTATTCATCGGCGGAAAAAAACATCGCAATCTGCAGAAAAGAACTGGATATGATCTCTAATGGGAATTTCCGATCAAACGGATATGAAGAATGTCAGAATATGCAGTTCCTTCATATATGCGGGATCACCCGGTTTTGGGAATACGAGGAAAATCTGAATATAAGTATGCTGTCAGGCGATATTTTAAATAGTTTTGTGAGACACGGCATACCGTTCGCCTACGTGATCATCGGAGATCAGGATGGGATCAATATCTATGTCGGGACGATGAAAGTGCTGCTGGAAAGTCTGAAGACTTCATTCGAATCTGCTTACCCCGGAATTGATATCGAAAATGTACCGGATAATCCGCTGAGAAGTGCGCCGCGGGAATGTGGCGGGTTGTTTACCGGCATCCCTACAGATAAGCTCGGAGCGGAAAAGAAGAGTTACCAGATAGAGAATATCTGCCGTGGAATGATGGGGAAGCGTTTTACTTATGTGGTTTTGGCTTCCGGGATCAGCAATATAGCTGTCACGCTCGGACACGAGCATATATTGGAAGAGATGGAGCAAGTTTTTACGCTGATCAACCAAACGGTTTCCGGGGGAGTACAGGGTAATCTTTCTGCTCAGAAGCAGGATTTTCAGAGCAAGAACTATTTTGAAAACCTTGAGATTATGGAAGGCTGTCTTAAAAACGCTGTATCCCGCGGAATGTGGCGCGTAAACGGATATTACGCGGCGGATGATCCTATGGATGCCAGAAGGCTGGGGAATATTATTAAAGCTAGTTTTTCCGGAGAAGATTCCAAACCAGAACCTTTCCGGGTGATCGAATATAATTCCATCCGGGATGTGATCCCTAATACTTATATGATGGCAGATCTCATCGATAATCAGGAACTGCATCCGCTCGGAAGATGGAGAAAAAATGGATTCCAGCATGATATCACATTATATATATATAAATTCCAGACGCTGTTAAACAGCGATCAGCTGGCAGCATTATGCCAGCTCCCGACAAAGGAATTCCCGGGATACTACATCGATGAGTATGTAGAGTTTGACGTCTCAAACAGAACGAAGGGGACATTAAAGGCCCCTGTGCCGATCGGGGATATCTGTACGGCCGGGAGAAATTCTTCTCAGTCTGTAGATAACAGATATTGTATAGAAAAAAATGACCTTACGAGACATGCGCTCATTATCGGGATAAACGGAGGAGGAAAGACTAATACTTCCAAATCAATTCTCAATACTCTGTGGAACGCCGAAAAAAAGAAGGACAGAGTCCCGTTTATGGTGATCGAATCTGCCAAACGGGAATACTGGGAACTGAGGAATTTGAAAGGCTTTGAGGATCTTCTTGTTTTTACACTCGGAGCTGAGGCTTCGAAGACATCCGTAAAATACAGGATCAATCCTTTTGAGACCAACCCGAATATATCGCTGCAGACCCATATAGACTATCTTCTGTCAACGTTTAAGGCGGCTTTTGACTTGTATCCTCCTATGCCGTACATTTTGGAAAAAGCAGTTTATGAAGTCTATAGTGACAGGGGATGGGATATTGTCGAAAACAGGAACCGCTACGGGTTGACAGAGTATCCGACTCTGTCAGATCTGTATAATAAAATAGACGTGATAGTGGATAAACTCGGCTATCATCAGGAAGTACAGTCGAACGTGAAGGCGGCTTTGCAGGCTCGCATATATTCCCTGATGATTGGCGGAAAAGGAGCTATGATGAATACTCCGAAGTCCGTTCCAATCGATGAATTATTATCCCGTCCGGTTGTGATGGAGCTGGAGGACCTGGGCGATGACGAGACAAAATCATTTGTTATTGGTATTTTGCTGGTACAGCTTTATGAATACAGAAAATCTCTTATGACAAAAGGCAGCAGGGATCTTTCCCATATCCTGATGATCGAGGAAGCTCACCGGCTTTTAAAAAATGTTTCGGAAGGCGGAGAGGGGGGCAATACCCGGGCGAAATCCGTAGAATTTTTTTGTAATCTTCTTGCAGAGATACGTACTTTTGGACAGGGGATCATCATCGCGGATCAGATACCGACGAAGATCGCGCCGGATACGATTAAGAACACAAACTTAAAAATCGTCCATCGGACCGTTGCATTGGAAGACAGAGAGGCGATAGGGAGGGCGATGAATATGAACCCTGAACAGATTGAATATTTAAGTTCGCTTAAGAGAGGCTGCGCGGCGGTATACGCAGAGGGCGATAATAAGCCTAAGTGTGTAAAACTTCCTCTTGTTAAGTCTTTCTATGAGAAAGAGAGAGGAGAGGTAATTGATGAAGTCCGGAGAAAAGTCCATGATATTGCCAGCGGATATGATGAATTGATCCAGCACCATGCAGCGTGCTCATATTGCGAAAAACGCTGTAAGTACTTTGATTCTGTAAGAAAATATATTGATTCAAAGATAGCTGTAAGCAAAGTACTGGAGAAATGGGAGCAAAGGGAATATGCGCCGGCAGCGCTGGTATCATTTATGAATTCTGGGTTAATGGAGGGGATTGCCCGTGAAAATGATTTTGTCAGCCGTTGCTGTATCGGCTATATTTTACAGCAGAATAGTGATCTTAATGACGGTCAGCGACAGAATATACTGGCCGATTATTTAAGATATATAAATCAATTATGAGGAGGATTGAGGGATGGCAGAAGTTACATCTATACACCCGGCTGATTTGCGGAAAATTGAGAATAGTCTCGGAGCGATTCATCAGGATCTGCAGGTTATTGACAGTGGTGTCGGAACAGTAAATGACAATGTGAAAGTCGTTTATGATGAACTCGGGAGCCTGGCAAAGCAATTTCATGACTTCGTCAGTGTGCAGATTAGGGCAAACAGATTGGGACAGGCCGAGACGAGGCTTGTAAAGATCCGTCAGGAACTTGAAAAGAAGTTTGGTCACTATGATATTGTAAGAAGGACAACAACTGGAATCCTTCAGGCAGATGACCTTGGAATCGTAAAAAAAGACACTATCAGCAGTGCGACGGAGGAATTAATGATCTCTACTCCGAATTACTGGCTTGCTCCCTGCCTCGTTGCTCTCGCTGCATGGATCAACGATCAGCCTGAACTTGCTGAAAAAGCGTTAAAGGAAGGTATAAAACGCAATGACGAAAAAACCTCTTTGTTCTTTGCGCTGATCTGCAGGCGTGCAGACCGTAAGAGTGCCTGCCTGAAATGGACAAAGAGATATCTTGAGAATCAGGATGAGGAAGATTTGGACAGAAAGACGGTCATTATTCTCGATGCATTCGCCAGCGGACTTTTAGGAGCGGATTCTGAGGGAGTGATCTCCAGACAGATGACGGAGTGGCTGGATCATCTGGCGGAAAAGCCCGGATTCATTGAGCAGCAGACAACTCAGTGGTCGGATGCGATCAATCTGAAGAGAAAGCCCGTTGACGCAGAGTCTTATACATATCTGAAGAAATATAGTAAAACATGGCCGATTCTGCAGGATATTCTGGAAGGTGCGCATCTGCATGCGGAGATCCTCGATTACTTTACGCAGATTTTTGAACAGCAACCATCCAATGACGCGATCAAGGTCCAGTTGGATGAGATTCTTACAAGTCTCGTAACAGATTTTGACGATGAGGAGCTTCCCCTTAGAAAAGAGGAGAAATTTGAACAGTTCGTTGTAGATTTTGAAGGAGACGAAAACCGTGCCCGCCAGAATATGCAGATTGAGCAGACGGCATTTGATACTCATAAGGATTTTACACAGCTCCTTACCGATGCGGCTATGAAGCCGGAGAGTTCGCACGCAGGCGTCTCTACGCAGAAATTTGCGATCGCGTTGTCTAAAGAATGGATCACGAATGCGTATAATGACATCATTGCTCAGAATAGAATGAAAATCCCGAATGAGATAGAGATCAATGTAGATACATTTAACGATAAGACAACAGACGGTCAGAATGAGGGAGAACTTATCGCAAAGTTTAACTCGCTTATCGATAAAGAGAAAGCGGCAGCGCTTGAGCAGTGTGCTCTCACGATGTTTGATAATTTTTGTTTGTATGGCGGCGGAACTATTGCGGCGATAGGTGTGTTTATGTTTATAGCAGGAGGCGGATTTTTGGGCCTGATCGCTATTATCGCGGGTATCGGACTAGTAATCAATCATTTCTCACGCAAGAAAAAAATTGAGACTACACGCCAGAATATTGAAGAGCAGTTTGAGAAGAAACGTACGAACGGTTCACAGATTATCAGAGCAACTCTGGCGGAGGTTGTAGATTTCAGAAGCGAGTTTGCCGAGAAAGATGCGGAGAGCCAGAAAGTACTTGATTTCCTCGACCAGATCACGCCGGATCAGTATGTGAGGAAACTTGCAGACTCTAACAGAAGGATCAGAGTTTAAGGGGGATAGGATATGGATGCAAAATCAAAAGCGAATTTTATCAATTCAGTTGCAGGCGGACAGGGAATACCGTGTCCAAACTGCAATGCTTTAAATGAGGCGGATTCCAAATTCTGTATTGCATGCGGTACTCCACTAACACAAAAAAAACCTGAAAATGCTGTACCGTTTGCGACAGCAGAACCGGGTCAGGAGCCGGTACGACCCAAACCAGTGCCGGAAAAGCCGAAACAGGCGGAGCAGCCGAAATCTGCTGAACCGACAGTAAAGTATACTGAACCGGAAAGCGTGTTTGCAGAAGGACTTCCATCCTGGGATATCGAACCGCCTCAGGTTGTTGTAAGGAGGAAAAGAAGATGATCCCAGCACCTCATACATATTCAGAGTGGGTCAGCGTACTGGATATATTTAAAGCAAAATCGAATGACTCCGAAGTACTGACAGCAATGAAGAATGGAACAGTAGAGTGGCAGTCCGGCGTAGCGGAAAGGTTTTCAAAACGTTTGATCGATTCTGTTAATTATAGGATGAATACTGCATCGGATAAGTTTCAGAAGGAAATGAGCAGGGCTTATGGATCTGAGGGCGCAATCGTTCAGGCGCTCCTTGCTTTGAGAAAAGAAATGTCTTTTCTTGTACAGGCGATCGATCTGCCTGCACTGCCGGAAAAAAACCGCCAACAATATATTCGGCTTGTGCTCGATCAGGCGGATAACGTGCAGAAGTCACTGGAGGATTCCGCCCAAAAAGACCGAAGCGGTAAATTGTCCAGCATAGTTAGAAATCATAAAGTCAATTCATTTTAGGAAGAGGGTGGAAGTATGAGCGACATTCAGGAGTGTAAAGAACTTTTAAAGAGATATTCCGTGGCGCGTATTCCTTTTATATCAATCAACACAATTGAACCAGGCCGTACACTGGATGTTTTAAAAGAGATTGCGGAAGATCTGCAGCTTCCATTTTATGTTCATTCTCTTACGAAAGGGGTCTATGATATTTCAACGGAGAAATCACTGAGTGATGATAAATCCGTCTATGGCGCCATTGATTTTATGACAGAGCAGATGAAGAGGAAGCAGTATCTTACGATCATTCTGACAGAAGTGCCCGACCTGAGTACGGAAAACAGTGATTCTAAGCAGATACTTGCGCTTGTAAACCTTGCCAACGAGTCGGGAGGAGTCGTGATCGTCCTGACAAACGGAAGTGTATGGAATCAGCTTCAGCGACAGGGAATGACGTTGAAAATGGACCTTCCCAATGAGGATGAGATGTATTCCATCATTAAAGAATATATTGATGATTACCGAAATGAGATTCCGATCGAATGGGATAATACCGATATAAGAGAAGCTGCTTCTACTCTTGCAGGCGTGACAAGGATCGAGGCGGAAAATGTTATTGCGGCCCTGATCGCCAACAGATGTATCAGGAAGTCTGATATGGACGAAATACGTTTTGCTAAAGACCGGCTGTTCTCAGATATTTCCGGACTGGAAAAGATTGATGTAGACGAGAGCGTGAAGGATGTAGGAGGACTGGAGGGCCTGCGAAAGTGGCTGAGTGAAAAGAAGGAACTCCTTACTCCTGAAAAACGTGACGAGATGCGAGCAAAAGGTCTGCAGCCTCCGAGAGGGATACTTCTTGTAGGAGTACCGGGATGCGGGAAATCTCTTTCCGCAAAATCCATATCTGCGAACTGGAAACTGCCGCTGTACCGCCTTGACTTTGCTACTGTTCAGGGAAGTTATGTCGGGCAGTCAGAGCAGCAGTTAAAGGATGCGCTGACAACCGCTGAAAATGTGTCTCCATGTATTTTATGGATCGATGAGATTGAAAAAGGATTGTCTGGAGCGACGGGAGGTTCCGGGGACGGCGGTGTGTCTACCAGGATGGTCGGACAGTTCCTTTTCTGGATGCAGGAGTGCAAGAAGCAGGTATTTGTCGTTGCTACGGCAAATGATGTGTCTATGCTTCCGTCAGAACTGCTCCGAAGAGGAAGATTCGACGAATTATTTTTTGTTGATCTTCCTACTGCAGATGAGCGGAAGGATATTTTATCGCTGTATATGCGAAAATATCTGAATCTTGATTTTTCTGGTCCGTTTGCGGATAAGATTGTAGAGATCAGCGATGGATTCACAGGCGCGGATCTGGAATCAACAGTCCGCGACCTGGCATATCGTTCAATAGCAAATGAAAATTTTGTACTTGATACGGAAAACATTATTTCTGCATTTAATAATGTCGTTCCGCTTTCACAGACCAGCCCTGAGAAAATAGAAGCGATCAGAGACTGGGGAAAAGAAAGAGCGGTTCCGGCTTCCGGAAAGCCGATCGGAGGAGAAGAACTGACAGTGAAGAAGAGCGGTCCGAAAACAAGAAAAGTATTAGTATAAAGGAACAGAGTACAGGCACGGAAGTATATCAGCGTTACTTATACTTCTGTGCCTGTATCCTTTGGAGGGGCTATGAGACACAGTTTTGAACAAAGCAGCATGTCTGTAGAAAATACGAATGAAACGACAGAAAATATTGTGGATTCGTCTGAGGGGATAGCGGAAGCAGAGAACACCACAGACGATTTTGAGGATTGCGGTATCAGCGAGGAAAGCAGTGCGGAAATCAGACCATCCCAGGCAGAGGTTTCCGAAGATATAGATGACGACTATGAAGATTGCGAGGCAAAGGCAGAGCTTGTTCAGGAAAAGAAATCAGAAGTATCGGAAGATGAGGAAGATGATTTTGAGGACTGTGGAATAGGGGAGACTGGAGAAGAGACGGAGGAGGCAGCCGAGGGGGATGAGACAGAGGAAGTTTCAGAGGAGCTGAACGAGACAGTCGAGGAAGAAACAGCCGAGGCAGAGGAGGTTTCAGAGGAGCCGAACGAGACAGTCAAGGAGATTGAGACAGAGGAAGTCCCAGAAGAGACAGCCGAGGTAACTGAGACAGAGGAAAGCCCGAAAAGTCTGGAGGAGCAACGGGAGGAAAATGAAGAAAAACTCTCCGTTGCCATAAAAGAAAGAGACGAACTCAGTTTAGAAGAAAATGAAAAGTTCAATGATGTATTGTCAAAGGATGCCGGAACAGAGGAATATAAAGAGGCGCTCAAAGAGTACAATACGCTTAAAGACCGGCGTGAAGTCCTGGATGAAGAAATCGGATCTTATGAGCAGCAGAAGGAGGTCCTGGAGAAAAAGACACAGGAACTCCGGACAGCTCAGATTGAAAACGGAGAAAAAGCCGTCGAAGACTCCCGGGAATCGCTCGCCCGGGCAGATGAACTCAAGGAAAGATACAACGAAGCTTACTATGTGAAAAAGCCGGACGCGGAGGAACTGAGAGGGATTCAGGAAGAAAATATTTCTTCGATGAAAGAACTTGAGAAGGAAAAAGCTGCGATTAGGCAGGCTATGGGCGCGAAAATGTCTGAAATATACGATTATGTGAGCTCACATAATCTGGAAAGGTACGACACGGAGCGTGACCCATATTACCAGAGCATGATAGCGGATTATGTTTCCATGCGGGATGTCTGCCGAAACGTGGAGTATTCTGTTGCCAGATTGGATGCAAATAATATAAATATTTCCGAATTGACAGGGGACGAATATAAATCGAGAATAGAAAGTCCGAAAAGGTCTCCTGTTAAAGAGGTGAATGAAGGGGCGGACATCCCTGGAGAAACAGACTATTTTACAGATGAAATAAGGACGGAAGCTACTTTCGAACGGTTTAACAAGAATACATGGGAACAGCTTACTGTCAGAGAACAGAAACAAGCGATCGAACAACTGGCGGATTATAATGCCGATCTCCTTGGGGTTGAAGATAAGCCGCAGATTATCTACTATAACATAGAAGACCCCTCAGATTTTGGCGGATATTCTGAAGAACTGAACGCGATATACATAAATGAATATAATCTCAGCGATGCGGAGGAGACCGTTGATACTATTTCACATGAATACAGACATAAGTATCAGCATGAGAGAGCGGAAAGGCTGGAGAATGAACGGGATCTGGAGTTTAAGGAGAGTTTCGATAATTATATCCGGCCGGAGGATGACTTTGCGGCATACCAGGATCAGCTCGTAGAAGCGGATGCCAGAGAATACGCTGAGGTCATGAAAAAGAAAGCGGCTGAGATCTCCGCTGCCCGTTCCATTGGTGAGATCCCTAAGTCTGAAGTTCAAAGTCAGGGACAGGGAGCGGATTTCAGGGAGCTCAACGAAGGAAGAGGAGCTGTCTTTGACCGGACTGAGGCGGTGGAAAAGGCAGATCTTCCGGAAGATCTGGACCGAAAAATAGAGGTCAGGCATAAAAAGGAAGTGTTTGAGGCGGAGGAACTGCAGGAATTAAAAGAACTTGTAGATCCTCATTATGAAAACGGAAGAAAAATCGCCGGACATATCGAAAGCCTTAATTCCCACAAGGAGCACCATCTGCTGGAAGGCGGGCATATTGGGAAAGTTCACGACAGATCGCTGGAAACGGCGGATGTGATCACAGAGTGTCTTGAAAAGAATACGGATCAGAGTTTATATTCTGCGAATATTGATTATAAAACGCTTGAAGTGATGGCGCTGTACCATGACACTGGCATGGACGGAAATATCCCGGAATCAGAGTATGACATACAGAAGGAGAAATATAACAAAACTGAGAAGGCAAAAGACAAAGCTTTTGAGGACACATTCCGAGACTATCATTCACTGGAGTCCGCAATCCATGTATTGCGGGAAAGAGGACAGATAGAAAGCAAGGGAGTGAACGCGGATGAAGTTGCTGTTGGATGCCTTCTCCACAGTAAATCTTGTACCGATGTGGATAATCTGGAGGACACGTCCCAGTGGCGAACAGCGGTAAAGGGACTTCAGGACCGGGTGGGCGAGTACAATGAACAGCATCCGGAAGAACAGATCTCATTTGATTCGTCATTCCTGTTGGATGAGAAAGGGGATTTTAATCAGGAAAAGCTTTCCGAGATGAGAACGGAGTGCCTGTGCCTGAGAGTTGGGGACGGGAATGGGCATGATGAACTGTCCCATATTTCTCAGAACGGAAAAGAGATCTCTTTTGACTTGGAAAACTATGAGTTCGATAAAAGTGATACGGGATGGAGAGATGAGATCACACGCGCGGACGTGCGGATCGACGGTCAGATGCTCGATAATGCGAATGATCCGAAGGGCTTTGGAAGAATGTATAGTCTGGGAGAAGGAAACCTGAAAAAGATGTTCATGGAATCCGGGCCGGACGGGCAGATCGTACAGGTGTTTGAAATAGGTCATATCAATTCATATCCGTACTGCACGCAGGAGTGTATAGAGGAGCGGCTTAAGGAATTTAAAACTGCCCCCTCTATGATCGAGAATTATAAACCTGAGATCCGGTTTACAGGAAAATGCAGCAAGGAAACACGGAAGAATTACGTGCGATTCCGTCGGGCGATGTACCGAAGGTATGGAATAAAAATAGGGGGTATATAATG
>ERZ791922.742-NODE-742-length-16861-cov-2.923123_pt1 | contig 16861 bp, 16 predicted proteins | sample MGYA00510134_ERZ791922 | MGnify/ENA primary metagenome ERZ791922 (study PRJEB30046, sample SAMN00792101) | human gut metagenome | study: EMG produced TPA metagenomics assembly of the A metagenome-wide association study of gut microbiota in type 2...
GTGCCGAATTTCGGCACAAGGGAAATGAGAAGAAGGTGAGGTTATGAAAGAGAAAGTTAACAGGGCAAAAGAGTGGGTTAAATCTAAATGGAAGAAATTATTTGAGAATATACCAGTTGCCATTTTAATAATATGCTTTGTTCTCTTAGTTGCATTGCCTGTGTTGGCTCTTCAAGATTCAATTAATGAATCAAAAAAGAATATGGCGACTGTGGAAAATACAGACAAGAAGAACGAAAAAGAAGATTCCAACACTAAAAATGACTCTGATTCTGATAAAAAGAAAAAAGAGGCTGCATCCGATCAGGAGAAGAAAGAGGATGACGAAAAAACAAAATCAACAGATAACGCTGGAGAACAGCAGACAACGGCTGATTCTAGCAGTCCATCTTCGCAGACGCAATCCCAACAAACACAAGACACGTCAAATGTAGGGTCAGGATCATCGGGAAATCCAGGATCAAGCGGAGGGGGGAGCGATCAGACATATGTTCCGCCGGCAGAACCTGTACAACCAGATCCACCAGCAGAGGAGCCAGTGCATACACATAGCTATACTATTCCAATTCAGGAATGGCAAGATAAATATAAACAAGAGGAAAGAAGTATATGTAACGGCTGTGGAGCAGATATAACAGGAGATCCATGGACACATATAGAAAACCAGATGCTTGCTGGAAATATGGCTTGTGGTGGATATCACTCAGAATGGATTAAAGTACCGGATGGACAAGAATTGGTAACGGTTGGCTGGAAATGTTCTTGTGGCGCTACACAAAACTAACAAAACTTAATATCTGATAACAAAAAACTACTGACTGAAAGGTTGGTAGTTTTTTTGTTACATAAATTTAGCGTGCTTCGGTACGCAGGAAGGGAGAAAAAACATGACACAAAAAGTAAAACGGATTGTGGCTCTGATATTGTCTATGCTGATGATACTCTCGTCTGTGACGGTATATGCAGCAGATGATAATACAGATACACAGCCAACAGGACACACATTGACAGTCAATGTTGCCGGAGAGGGCTACGTTGAAGTGAACGGAGAAGGAATAACAGAATCAGCAGATAACATCTATTCTGTTCTTCCTGCAACTACGGTTACTGTATCGGTATCTCAGGGAGAAGGAATGCAGTTGTCTGGAATTACATTGGATGGTGTAATACAGTCTGAATCATTTTTGATGCCGGATCATGATGCGGTACTGGATATCACATTTGAAGCTGTTCCTCAGCCTACAAATGTGGAAGAAGATAATGAGACAGTTGAAGCAAAACCTGAACCGGAGACAACAGAGGAGCCTGGTGATACGGGAGAAACAGCGAGAGTAGAAGGGAATGCAAATACTGTTGTTCCGGCTGCAGAAAAAATCGAGCCAGGAATAGACCTGAGCAGCTATGTGATGCTTGCGACTACTCGGTCATCAGGTATTCCATCCGTAGGCGACCAAGTGACAGGAAGCTGTTACATCGGAGATACATGGAACGTGAATTATCCATATCAGGATTATTTTTACGTGAGTGATTTTTCCGGCGACTTGGCAGGAGCGGTTACCGTGCAGGATTTTGAGTGCCTCGACCCGACTGCTGCGCTGCCGCATAACATGAATGCAAGTTATGTAGCAACTGTTACGGAGGTCAACGTATCGGCGGGATATGTTGAATATTCTGTTCGGGTTACTCCTCCGGGTGCAACGGACGGGACAACGGATGGATCAGGGCATTTGACAGGTTATCAGCACGTAGGAGGGAAAGTTCGTGTTACCCGTGAGTTTGTCGGTTCCATTGAACTGTATAAAAGTTCGGCAAATCCAGATCTGACAGATAACAACAGTTGTTATGATAGATCCGGCGCAGTATATGGCGTGTATAGTGGAAACGACAAGATTGCGGAGCTGACAACAGATAGTAATGGCTATGCACGGGTAGATAATATCCCGGCAGGTAACTATGTTGTCCGCGAAATCACTGCACCAAAAGGATACGCATTAGATGTGACAGGTCATAATGTAACCGTTACATCCGGACAGACATCTACTGTTCGTGTTACAGATCTTCCTCAGAGCGATCCAGTTTGGATATTTTTAGGAAAAATCGATGAAGAGACTACTGAAAACATGCCACAAGGTTCTGCATCGTTGGAAAATGCAGAATTTACGGTGAAATACTATGATGGATTTTATGATACAGATCCAGCGGAACAAGGGGTAGATCCAGTTCGTACATGGGTAATGCGTACAGATGAAGAAGGATTTTCGGCATTAGATGATGCCTATAAGGTATCTGGTGACGATTTTTACCATATGTCAAATGGTGATGTAACTCTTCCTCTTGGGACTATCACCATACAAGAAACAAAAGCTCCAGGGGGATATTTGTTAAATGATGAAATTTTTATTCGTCAGATTACAACAGCTGGGACGGCAGAATCTGTTGATACCTATAACGCTCCAACCATCCCGGAAGATGTAATCCGGGGCGATATCCAGATCGTCAAGTATGGGGAAAGTAACGCTGAAACAGATGATTCATCTGCAGATATCAAGCGTCCCCTTGAAGGTGTGAAATTCCACCTGACCTCAAAGACAACCCAGGAAGTCTATACGATTATCACTGATGAGCAGGGAATTGCTTCTACAACGCAACTCAGGGATGAAGACAATGAGCGCGGAGGGCTTCCATTCGATACTTATATCGTAACAGAGGAATCGCCGTATCCGGAATATGACGAGGTCGCTCCGTTTGAGGTTACCATCGACACAGAAGGCAAGACCCTGTATTACATCCTGCGTAACGATACAGTTGATGCGCCGATCAGGGTTGAGAAAATCGATGAGACAACAGGGGAAAGGATCATGGCAGCCGGGGCGCAGTTCCAGATCCTTGATTCAGAGAAAAATGTGATCAGCATGACCGTATCACATTATCCATCACTCGTTGAGATTGATACCTTTGAAACGGATGCGTCCGGATCATTTACATTGCCGGAGAAATTGGAATATGGCACTTATTATCTACGAGAAGTACAGGCTCCGGAAGGATATCTTCTCGGTGGGGAAGATATCAAGTTTGTCGTTGACCAGGAATATCAGTGGGACGATCCGCTGACGGTTCAGTACGCAGATGCTCCGGCGATGGGGCGGATCGAAATCGTTAAGACAGACTCTGAAACAGGAAATCCGCTTGACAGAGCAGAATTTTCCATAACCGCTGCTGAAGATATCGTTACGCCGGACGGCACGGTGCGAGCGGCGGCCGGTGATGTCGTGGACACAGTCGTATCCGGAGAGGATGGTACAGCGATATCAAAAAATCTGTATCTTGGCAAATACACAGTAACAGAAACAAAGCAGCCGGCAGGCTACGTTCTTCCGGATCAGACCTGGGAAGTTGAGCTGACCTACGAGGACCAGAACACCGAGCTTGTGACAGAAACTCTTGAAGTTGAGAACAATACAACCGTTGTGATCATAGACAAGAAAGTGACTGGTTCTGACCAGAGGCTTTCAGGAGTTAAATTTGCGATCTGGAATAAAGACACAGAAGATCCGGTTGACCCGGGAATGACCTATAAGGATATCTACAAGACAGACCGTGAAGGAAAGATACGTCTCGAGAAATTTGCGCCGGGTACATACTGCATCAAAGAAGTCGAGGGTGTGCCGGGATATGCAGTGGATGATACAATCCATGAATTTACAGTCACCGAAGACGGGCGCGTAGATGGACAGGCTGAGACGACCATTACGATTGAGAACGCAAAAACTGAGATTGTAGAAACGAACGCGCTGAACATAGAAACCGGCGACCAGAACGCTTATCCGAAGCAGTTAGATGCAACAGATACAGTCAGCATCATGAATCTGCAGCCAGGTGCAGAATATGATCTGACCGCTGTGGTCGCAGATGCGGAAACGAAACTTCCGCTCAGGGAAGGCAATTCCCTTGCAGGGGATGTGATTACCGTTGAGCAGACATTTACAGCGACAGAAGCGCGGATGGATATTATACAGGAACTCTCTATCGATGCTTCTAATTTTGGCGGGAAGACGATTGTTATGAATGAATATCTGTACCAGGACGGCGTCCTGATCAGTGAGCATACAGATCCGGATGACCCGCAGCAGCAATTGTATATCCGTAATCCGGAGCTCCATACAACTGCGATTGATGTGGAATCCGGCACGCATGAGGCAATTGCCAAAGATAATGTGAGGATCCGGGATATTATTGATCACTTTGATATTCTGCCCGGCACATACACGCTGCGCGGCATCGTGATGGATCAGGCGACCGAGAAGCCGCTCCTGATCGATGGAAAAACCGTCACAGCGGAAAAGGAAATCCAGGTGACAGCAGAAAATGGGGAGATCAGCATGGACTTCCCGGAGTTTGACGGATCGGAATTGAATAACAGGTCGATCGTTATATTCGAATATCTTTATCAGGGAGACGAATTGATCGAAGCCCATGAGAATATCAACGATGAGAACCAGACCATAACATTTAGGGTCGGCAGCCTGACAGTAGACATGCCTGGCAATGGCGGAAATGGGTTGTCCGTGAAAACCGGTGATAGCGGATCTCCGATTTACTATATCATCGGAGCAATGCTGATTTCTGTTGGAGTGACTGGCATTATACTCGGTTACAAAAGAAAGGCGGGGAAAAAGAATGAAGGGAAGTAGGACGATCGCTGCATTATGCCTGTGTTCTATTGTCTCAGTGGCGGTTCTTTCGCAGCGGATATCTGCTGCGGAAGAGAGCCTGACAAAAGAACTTGTGATCACCGCATCAAGTGAGCAGGATTACAAAGAACAGGCAGAGAGCGCATTTGATTTAGAAATTGAAAAAGACGGACAAAAGTATGAACGTGCCGAAATTCGGTACAAGGTTACGGATACGAAGTATCTCGATAAAAAAGAAAAGGTGATAGAAACTGCTGATCCGGCGGAAACGATCACGGAAGGCGGAGTGGAGTATACTCTTGTAGAGTTCAAAGCCCCGGCGGAGATCGAACAGAGAGTATCAGCTTATGACGACTATGATCACCCTGTTACGGCAGCGGATGTTCCGGCAACAAAGGATACCGTTGTTACGGATGAGGCAACCGGGGCGCAGAAGACAGTGACATGCAGCCTGACCGGGGTGTCTCCGGCAGGGACTGCGACGGTTGATAATGTGATGACGATTACCTTTAGCAATTACGATGCGGCTTACTATGAATGGAATGGCAATTATATCGCCCGCAATGACCAGACGCCACCGATCGCTGGATATGAGGATCAACTGCTTGCCCAGGCTGGAGCTACAGCGGGAAGCGTCATTACAGGCTGCAGTTATTCGGGCGATCCTTATACTGTTGACGGTGTAGTATACAGGGATGCTACCGCAACGGTACAGCAACAAGTACAGATGTACCGGGCGAATTATGAAGGTACAGTATTAGTGCAAGATCCGAATGCAACAGGTCAGGCTTATTATTCTGCTCCAGATCCAGACGGGGCGGTAGAGCTGACAGTTACAGCGACAGCGGTATATGAGGAGGTAGATGTACCGATCTACAATTATATTGTCACAGCTGTTATCGTAATTGGGATGCTCGCGTTAATCTTTTTCCTGCTATATCTTATTGTAAAAAAGCGGAAAAAAGAGAAAAAGGCTGAGGTGTGACTATGGAAAAAAGAAGTCCGGCAGAGGTCCTTTCCCAGTTGAACACGCTCTACGAAAAAAGAGAAGTAGAATATCAGAACTGGGAAGAGAATTACCAGAAAAAAATGGAAAGCTTGGGCCAGATGCTGAAAGATATTGAAACTAAGCGTAATGAGAATCAGCAAAAATTAGAAGAGTTATCTCAAAAAGAAGAGTCTCTGCAGGAACGAGAAAAACAACTTGTTCAGCGTGAAGAGAAGCTGGCAGAAGAGTACCTGAAAATGGAGATATCCAGATCAGATAATATCCGATTAAAGCAGGAAAATGCAGATCTCCTGTTTAAGCAGGCTGTTGGACCTCAAAATCCGTCTAATGGAACAAATCAGGCGGGATATATATTGCAAGCCGAACATGATGCGGCGGTAGCCAGACTGGAAAATGCAGTGAAACTTTTGACGATAACACTTTTAAAAAATAATATTCCGCTTCCGGAAGATATGGATGCAGGGGAGCCGGATTTGAAAACGCAGACAGATCAGGGAAATCCAATTGGATTAGAGACATCAGGACAAGATCTGACAGAAAACACACTGCGGGAATATCTGAAATCACTGGAAGGTGTGACCATTGATCATCAGAATCAGTCTGGACGGATTGATATCCGGCACAGGGGGCTTGGCTATCATGTTATCTTCAGTGAGCCCCCGGAGTTTACTGTAAGCGTGGATAAAACTGTGCCAATAAGAAAGGAGCGTATTGAAAAAGAGTTTCCGGGACTGCTCATAGAAACGCGGGACGACCATACGGATATAAAGGGATTTTTTACATCTGATATTGCTCCGGAGGAGCTTGTGCAGAGAGTATTTGAAATCGGTAATATATTGTTTGAAAGCGAAGAAGAGGGGACTGCCGTATAAGGCGGTCCTCTTGCTGATTGGAGGAGACGAATATGAGAAGAAGCAATTGGAAGGCGAAAATATTGATACTGATCGCGTTTGTGATCGGAGCAGCTGCGGCAATCGCTGTTGCTGTAATGCTTCCGGAAAAATATGACGTGTACCGTGGACTGCTGTCATTTGGAACACTGGCTGTCGTGTCAGTTGTCATCGTACTTGTTGGAACAAAAATATTCAGGATAGGAGATGATTAAGGTGAAGAATAAGTTTTTACGTACCGTACTTTTATCATTTTTATTTACGATAACGTGTTGCATGCCGGTTTTTGCTGTGGGCGAAGAAATTATCCAGACGGGTTTTGATGTGATCTATTCGATCATAGCAGCGGTAGTATCAAGCATCGGAGCGTTGTTGCTCCTGTGGGGATGCTTTGAGTGGGCACAGTCGTTAAATACACAGGACGGAGCGGCTCAGTCTATGGCATTTAAACGAATTGCAGCGGGCTTGATTGCGATTCTTGTGCCTCAGTTGATTCCGATTATCCAGAATGCAATTGCTTGATAACAGGAGGGAGCCATGGGACAAGATGTTCTCGATTTTATAAGCGATTTGTTTTATGGACCGTTTTTTGTATTAGCAAATGCTATATGGAACTGGTGTATAGGAGTAAGTACAGGGCTGCTGGGGACGACTCCGGAAGGGTTTTCTGCTGAAGCTTGGTCATATGTAAAAGATACTCTGTATCCCTGGGCGACCGGAATAGGCGTGATGATCATGAATCTGTTTTTTATCATAGGATTTCTGCGGGCAGTGTCAAATTTTAAAGAAAATATCACGCTTGAACTCTGTATAGAAAACCTGATCAGGATTGTTGGATTGAATATTTTCCTGCAAAAAGGTTTTGGCATTATCCGCACACTCTTCCAGGTTGCGTCCTTTATGTCTGGACAGGTAATGCGGATGGAGGATGTCAGCATGTATACGACAGATGCTGATGTTGGAGCGCATTTGTTTTGGTGGATGTTTGGATTCGGATATTTCGTAGTCGCGCTTGTATGCGGGATCATTATTATTTTGACGTTATTTGGACGTTACTCTAAGCTGTACATGCTGATCGTATTCTTCCCCTTTGCTTCATCGACAGTTGTGGCAGGCAGGGGAGTAGACACGACAGCGTATGCCTGGCTGAAAACTTTTCTGTCCAATACGTTTGAGATCGTAGTCATTGCTTTGGCAATGACGATCTCAGGCATGATCATACAGGGGATATCAATGCTTGAAATGTCGCTCCCGGTCATGGAGTACTTTGACGGGTTTGGGCAGGCGTTTAATTCCCTGCTGTCAATCATATTGATGACGGCATCGGTTAAAGGCGCTCCGGCATTCTTTAAACAGGCTTTTGCGTTATGAGGTGAGACATGAAAATTGATATGAATAAAGATTTCGAAGAAAAGTATAAAAGTACCCGGAAAGGGCTTACAACAGGTGAGATCGTCTCTGGCGGCGCCGCTCTTGCAGCAGCCGGGACTGTTATCATCATTGTTTGGAGACTTACTGGTCTGCCGATCAATGTCTGCGTATATTTTGGCGTGCCGGTAATGGTCCCGATTGCAGCGGTTGCATTTTATAAATATCAGGGATCGAGCATGATCAAATTATTAAAAGATCTACGCTACTATCTGGAAACGAGGAATCTGCCATATGAAGCAGGAGAATATGACGGCAGCGCGCAGCGCGTTTTTACTGTAAGCCAAAAGGAGGTGGATAAGGATGGCGGTATTTAATGGGAACCGGGCTTTTACTGCCCGCAAAAAAATGTCACAGCCAGTTGTAAAATGTCCCAGAAATGTCAGGAACGCATTAAATATAGACCGAGCATACCAGGCGGGGATTTTCAAAATCGAGCCTCAAAAAAAGCAGGCATTGTATGACAGATGCTATGTCTTTGAAGATATAAATTATGTCAATAAAAATCAGGGTGAGCAGAGAAATTTCCTGCTTGATCTGATGTTTTGGCTGAACTCCATGAATGTACAGTTTAAGATCACATTCGCGAATGAATATCAGGACATGGATGAGTTCCTGGCATCGATCCGGACAGAAAAAAACGAAAAGGAATACCCGGATATTGTACAGGGCATGCGACAGTGGCAGGAAGCCCATCTTCAGGATGTGAACCCGAGTGTTACGACAATGAGGTATCTTACGGTCACATGTACGGCTGACAGTGAAGAAAACGCGAGAATCTATTTAAATTCAATTGAAAATACGGTTATGGATGCATTTGCCGGCTGGGGAAGCCGGATTGAAAAATTAGACGGACCAGAGAGGCTGAAAACCCTTCATGCAATCGCTTGTCCCGGGAAAATGGATGGAGAGTTTATCCAGTTAGAGGAGAAGAGAAACTGGAAGAATGATGTCCTTCCAAAAAGCATCCGGCAGTACAGAAATTTTATGATCTTCGCTGAGGATACTTATGTATCAGTCCTTTTCGGATGGAAGTATGGAAAATCGATTGATTCCAATACCTTTATCCGTAATCTTACAAACCTGTCGTACCCATCGGTAGTGACGTTGGACCTTGCCCCGGTAGAAACAGAAGTTGTAAATGATAAGCTGGTTGCGGCTATGATCAACAATGACCGGGAAATAGCAGATGAACTTAATCAGAAACACAGCGCAGGGATTCCGGCAATTTCGGCATCATATACAAAAGAAGCGATGAAGCAGGAAATCGAAGCGTATATAGACCAGCTGGACTCAAACGATGAAAAAGGTTTTTTTATGAACCTGCTGTGTATTGTGACTGCTTCATCAGAAAAAGAGCTTGCGCAGCGGATTGATGAATTACAGGCGGTGGGACGTAAAGAAAAGGTCGTCATTGAGACCTGCGATTTCCGGCAGCTGAAAGCGTGGAATACAGCTCTGCCGATCGGGGGACGGCAGGTTGATTATATGCGGTTTTTCCTGACGTCATCTCTTGTCGCATTCCAGCCTTACCATGCGCAGGATGTAATAGAGCCGGGCGGACAGTTTTACGGGATCAATAAGACAACGCACCACTTTATCATCGGTAACCGGAAGAAACTTCCGAATCCACATGGAATTATCATCGGCTTCAGCGGATCAGGGAAATCCATGCTCATAAAATTGACGGAATTATCCCAGACCCTGGCAGCAACAGATGACGACATTATGGTAATCGATCCTCAGAACGAGTTTAAGGCGATTTGTATGCAGTATGGTGGCGCATATTTTGATCTGACGCCCAAAAGCGGAATGTATCTGAATGGGTTTGAAGTATCAGATGAAGTTTTTATGTCTGATCAGGCTACGAAGAGAGAGTTTATTGCAACGCAGACCGAATATGCCAAGTCGCTGTGTGCTGCCGTCATGAAAAATATCACAGTGACGCAGGAGCATGACTCCGTGATCAGCAAATGCACAGAGCGGATGTTTGCCAAAATATTTGTCCAGAAGAAATTGAAACAGCAACCGACGCTTTCCATGTTGCGGGAAGAAATCCGGCAGGAGCTTGTGAATACATCGAACCAGCATGATGAAAAGATTATCCGGTCAATCTATAACTGCCTGGAAGAATATACGGATGGAAGCTGCGATATGCTTTCCCGCCCGTCTACGGTCAAGATCCAAAAGCGGCTGACGGGGTTTGGCATGGGCAATGTCCCGGAAAATAACTGGGAAGCGGTTATGGTAACAGTGCTCCATTATCTTTCAACGAGAATGAATTATAACAAAAAATTACAGCGGGCAACACATCTGATCGTAGACGAAGCCCAGGTCGTATCAAAGAAACCGGGATCAGCAGATCAGCTAAATAACGCAGTTATCACATTCCGTAAATTCGGCGGGATTGTCACAATGGCAATGCAGAATGTGACAGCGGCACTGTCGAACCCGACACTTGTAGAATTGTTCCAGAACTGCTCTTATAAGTGCTTTCTCGACCAGGGCGGAGTAGATGCAAAAAGCCTCGCAGAAATCCAGGAGCTGAGTGAAAAGGAGTTCCGGGCATTAGGCACGGGGAAGATCGGAGAAGGGATAATGGTCTGGAATAAAAAAGTGCTGCTGTTCAATGCAGCGCTGCCTAAAGATAATGTATTGTATCAGCCGTACAATACGGATTTCCATGAGATCGCAGCGGCAACGGAAAAAAACAGGAAAAAAGAACAGAGCGCCAGGAAACTTTCCGGAAAGAAGGAGACAGCGCAGGAAAAAAGGGACAGGGAGTATTATGAAATGATACTCCAGCTTGCAAAAATGGTGCCGATCACAGCGAATGATGTGAGCCAGATCCTTGAAATTAAAAAGGAGGAGAGCGAACAGCTGCTTGAAAAAATGGAGAAGGACCACCTGCTTGTCCGCATAGCGTCAGAAGGCGAGACAAAATATAAAGAGGCGGCTTTATGAAGATTAATGAAACGTCTGAAAAAGTGATCAGTTTATCTACGCAAAGTATAAAATGTGCAGAAAAGGGAATCCGGTTTGCAAGGGAAAACCTGAACGCATTCAATATGGATCAGGAAGAAGAACAGGCTGAACAATTGCCTGAAAGCAGTATCGACATTACATCTTTTTTAAACCGTAAAGAAGGAAAAATCTTTAAAAGATTGTCTCCAGATAAAAAGAGAAAATTAATTGATAAAACGAGAAAGCAGTATCAATCTGCACGGGCTGTCCGAACTATGGCGGATTCAAAAAAAGACGCGGAAGAATTAGCAGGCAGGGCAATGGGGATTGCCAAAAAAGAAGCGGTGAAAACCACTGCACAGACCGCTTCAGAAGCTGCTGTTGGAACTGCTGCCGGAGCGGCGACAGGCGGGGTGAGCGTAGCAGTGCAGGCACAGAAAAAGGCAGTGGATACGTTCCGAAGGTCGCTGCAGGGATATTCATCGGCAGCCAGGGAACAGGCAGGAAAAATCCAAATGGAAGCGGAGAAAAAAGACGATACGGGAGGCGGAGGGTTAGGGAAAACGCTTCAGTCAATAGGATCGGCAATTATTGTCATGCTGCTGGTTCTGGCACAGACTGTCATGTCGGTATTGTCCAGCATTGCAGCAATAGTCCTTGCAGTAATCGCAGCAGTCCTCATCATTGTATCAGTAGTCGCGGCAGTAGTCTCTTTTATTGTATCGCTCGCATCAAACAATACATATACAGGCGGCGAAGAGATCGTCAGAGTCGCTCTGACCCAGGAAGGAAATACGGATGGAACAAAGTATTGGGAGTATGTGCAGGGGACGCAATTTGTAGATGGAAATGTTACGCCCTGGTGTGCCTGTTTCGTATCCTGGTGTGCGAATGAGTGTGGATATATTGATGAGGGTATCCTGCCAAAGTCGGCGTCAGTTGCGACCTATCGGAGCTTCTTCCGGCAGAAAGGATTGCTGCAAGAGGATGGGGCATATGTACCGCAGGTTGGTGACCTGATCCTGTTCGGATCAGATGAACATATTGGTATTGTACAGTATGTTGAAGGCGGCAGAGTGATCACAATCGAGGGGAACACTTCCGATGCCGTACATACGAGAAGTTATGATCTGGACAGTTCATATATTACCGGATACTGTACGCCGGAATATCCTGGCGGCGAAGCAATTGTGATACCAGATGGCATGGGAGTTTATCATACATATATGGGCTGGCATACGATCACAAGTACAACAAGCAGACAGTACCAGCTCCGGGAAGCAAGCGGTGAACATTATGACGATGAGGGGTTCGCCCGGATCGATGGAAGATATGTGATCGCATGTACATCTACTTTTGGAGAGGTAGGAGATTATATTGATTTCTATCGTGAAAACGGCGACGTGATACACGCGGTTATCGGTGATATAAAAAACCAGAATGATCCAGGCTGCAATGAATATGGACATGCAGACGGGCAGTGTGTCGTTGAATATATCGTGTCGCAAAGCTGGTATCCGTCCCATGCAAACCCGGGAACAGAAAACTGTCACCCTGAATGGAATTACCGTGTGGAACGCGCGGTCAATCTTGGGAAAAATTATTTTGATTAGGAGCGGACGTATGAGAGGAAAAAATAAAATTCTCCTGCTGTGTATCAGCCTTTTTATCATTATTGGTGGCGGGATATTTCTTTTGCTGGTCACGTCAGAAGAAAGTGGAAAGCAGAAAAACGCATTGCATAACTTTAAGGAAAAAACAGAAACAGAGTGGCAAAAATCTGATCTTCTGGGAGCGTATCTGACAAATGAGCAGATAGAGAATATCTTGCGGGAGAGCAGAGAATTTTTGTTGCAAAATACAGCCTATGACGATTTGGAAAAAGTGAGCTTCCAGGACGTGATTGAGACAGAAAACTATATTGAATTTTACTGCCTGCTGGGGTCTGATGAAGGGATATTATATGGACAGTATAATAAAAAAACAGAAGAGCTTTTTGAATGGACAGAAGAGGAAAACATCGAACAGACAGAAGAAAAATGGGAGAGAAAAAAGAGCCAGACGATCAGTACAACAGAATGGAAGGAAGAAGGAGAGCTGCCTCATGAATGGGATTATATAGAAGAAGATCCCCGTCCGGTGACGATCGAAAACAGAGAAGGTCTTGTTGAACGGATCGGAGAGGAAAATACAAGGCGGCTGGAAGGTCTGCTGCTTGAATTCCTGAAAGAGAAAAATGAATTCCGGAGAGAATTTGTTTTAAAAAATTTTACGGAAGATCCTGACACGGGAGACTGTAAAATTCATCTTGCTTTTAAAACAGAAAGGCTTGATAAAAATATAATAAAGGCAGTATTTGACCAGGAGACAGGCGCGTGTCAGTTTGAGCTGGCTGGAGGTGATGAATAAGGTGGGCGCAATGGAAAAAATCGATTATGAATATGAAATCTTTTATCTGGACTGCATGCGGCAGAGTAAAGCAGGGATCTTTGCCAGGAGTGATGAGATCAGGATCAAAAGGGAAATAAAAAACGTACTGAAAAAGACTCTGAAAGGAAACCGGGATCTGGCAGAAAAAGTAAATAAAATTGATAATATCCTGGAGGAAGCGTACCGATATATTTGCGACAATGAAGAACGTCTGCCGATAGAAACGCTTGTAAAGCGGTGGATGAAGGGCTTGTAAAAGCTTGTGTGTTGTGTGATGTTAGGGGTTTCAGGGGATTTCCCATGACAAGATGCGTCAAGTTTAACTTGATGCGTATCTTGCCAAATCCCTGTCGGGATTTGCTGTACAAATGACAGTACAGATAGCCAGACGGATGGCAGTACGTGGTGCTGTACATCCGGCAGTACAAGTCTGACAGATGCCAGTACGGGAAAATGTACATTTGTCAGTACAGTCGGTACAAATGTCAGTACATGAAATGGGGGTGAAACGTCATGGCAAAAGAGAAGTTTACCTTCCGGCTGTCGCGCGCAGCTCTGAAAGCAATTGAAAACCGGGATAGAGAAAGTTATCCAACAGCTACGGAGTTTGTTGAGCAAAGTGTTATCAATTTTGAAAAATCTGAGAAGCTGGATCAACTTATGAAAATGCTTCAGCAGCTTGATGCAAACGATCAGGAAATATTGAAATTTGTAAGAAGTGACAATCAGGATATCGTATATCCGAATTTATAAAATGATTAAGAGGAGACGGGAAATGACATTACAGGAACAGTTGGAAAAAACAGAAAAAGATCTGGAAAAAGTGGAAGAGAAAAGGACGGCATTACAGAAAAAAAGGAAAAGTATCCTTGCAAAAATTGAAGAAGAAAACATGCGGGAACGGGCTGAAAAAAATCAGGAGATCGTTGATATTATCAGAGAAAATTTTGGGGAAATTACGGAAGAAAATATTGGGCGCTTTAAAGAAATCATGAGGCAGAATAATCTTATGGGCACAATACAAGAGGAACCAAAGGAGAAGGTATTTGATGGTGAAGCGGGACAGGGAAATTGGACTGAAACTCACACAGGATGAATATGAGCATATTAGCAGGATGGCGGAAAATGATGCGGATACACGATGGAAGTCGGGTAAGAAAAATCTGTCTGCATATATTCGGAAATGTGTGCTGCAGTCAACAGGATATCGGAGAGAGGGACAGATAAAAAAGGAGCTGGACAGGCTTACCTATCAGATCCGAAAGATTGGAGTAAACGTGAATCAGGCAACGAAAAAAATCAACTCCAATTTTTATGATGTTGAAATCACGGAGAGACTGCATGATGAGGTGAAAGAAGTGAATAGAAATCTGCGGGAATTCATGGACAGACTGGAGGAGATGAATGGCAGTAACGAAGTTGATGAACATTAAATCATGCCCACATGGAGCAGGACGTCATTTATATAATTCTATCCGTTATATTATCAATCCGGAGAAGACCAGGGATGGTCTTCTTGTTGGTGGGAATGCAGGGTCAGATGTCAATGAAATTTACAATGTCATGATGGATACAAAACGGGATTGGGATAAAACAGATGGGCGGCAGGGATATCATTTTGTTTTGAGCTGGAAACCAGGGGAGGTGAATGCAGAAGAAGCATTTCAGCTCATAAAAGAATTTTGCGAAGAATATCTGGGAGACAAGTATGATTATGTCTTTTCAGTCCATGATGACCAGGAGCATATGCATGGACATATTGTTTTTAATTCCGTGAACCGGAATACCGGGTATAAATACCGGTATGAAAAAGGAGATTGGGAAAAGTACATACAGCCGATCACGGATAAGATCTGTGAACAGCATGGGCTGAGCCGGTTGGAATATGAAAAAGAAAACCGCAAAGGAAAATCTTATGCGGAACATTTTGCAGAAAAAGAAGGGCGTTATACATGGAAAAAAGTGATACAGGCAGATATTGACTATATGATATCCTGCTCAGAATCCTGGGAAGACTTTCTTGAACAGATGAGGCAGATCGGATATAGTTTTCCGCGCTCAGGTGTCAAGAAAAAAATCGGGGAATATATCACCTTTTGCGAACCAGGCGGACACAGGCGGAGAAGTGATTCGCTTGGTCCCGGATATTCTGTTGCTGATATAAAAAGACGTATTGCAGGCGATACGATCCCGGAAAGACAAAGTGGATTTGTAAGCCCCCAGATAGAAAAAAGCAGGATGGGCACTTTCAGGAGACAGACCAATTATCTGTCGTCTTATCAAATGAAAGGCGTAAAAAAATTTTTGCAGACGTCCACATACTTTTCAAGAAAAAATCCGTTTGCGGTATCAAACAGGCAGATAAGAAAAGATCTTCTTCAAGTCGAACGTCTGGGTGAAGATTGCCGGTATCTGCTGCGGAATAATATACGCAGCCGGAGTGAACTCGATCAAAAAGATGATCAGCTCAGAAAACAGGAAAGATATTGTAAGGAGCGCATATCACAGATTGAAATACTCAGGGAGGATCCGATATACAAAAGATATTTTGAACTCTTAAATGAGCTAAAGAAAATACGTGATCCGGCAGATGACCGATTTGAAGAAATTCAGGATCAGATTGAAAAATTGGAAGAGAACCTTCCACCTGGCATAGCGGAGCTGATGGAGGAAAGCGAAGCCGGCAAGGATCAGCTTGCTGCGATCAGACAGGAAAAAAGGATTGTCCGGCACATCAAAAAAATTGATGAAGGTATCAAAAACGAGATGTTATTGCGACAGGATATAGGAACAACACATAAAATGAAGAGTGGCGTAGACACACTGAAAAGAGGTGATGCTGTGTGGAGGAGATAAGCCAGGCGGAGAAGGTGAAGCGATCGCAGCTCGCTATTGCAAAGAGCATGCAGGTCAGTGATGGTGATTTAAAGGTATTAGAATCCGTACAGGAATGGACAGTGAGAGAATGGCTGTATGTCTGCGCTCTTGATGGGATTGATCTGAAAGAATTCCTCGGAGCATTAGGAAAAAGTAAAGTGACGGCAGAGCAGATTAAAAAGAAAAGGACAGAATTTCTTAAAAAGAGATTATCTGGTACGGAAACAGTGACGATGCAGGTTTTACGTAATTTAAAAGATGAGGTGAAAAGCGCCTGTGAGGAGAGCAGAAAAGTCAGGAATGCCGTGACGAAAATGATCAAGTCGAATGAAGCGGCAGATATACAAAGCGCGGCTCAGGAGCAGATAGCGGAAAAAGAAGCGATAATTGCTGATCTGAAAAGTAAAAATAGTGAGCTGGAAGAAAAAGTCCGGGAGAATAAAAATAAAACTGAAGAACCAGAACAGAAAAAACGATGGCGGTCTTTGGCTTTCTTTTTTAAACGTTCGGGAGAAACCAAAAAATTTGTAGAAAAATATTTACAGGATGACCGGTTTTCTTCGGAGCAGATC
>ERZ791922.744-NODE-744-length-16714-cov-3.487904_pt1 | contig 16714 bp, 10 predicted proteins | sample MGYA00510134_ERZ791922 | MGnify/ENA primary metagenome ERZ791922 (study PRJEB30046, sample SAMN00792101) | human gut metagenome | study: EMG produced TPA metagenomics assembly of the A metagenome-wide association study of gut microbiota in type 2...
AGACGTCGGTTAAACCGACGTCTCTGTGTTAGGGGCTTTTTTCACAGCCCCTTCTTTATTATTTCATGTCAAGGAAAAGTATGCTTCGCAAACTTTTCCTTGTTTAAAAAGTAAAGACAATTCTTAAAGTGTACATAAAATAAAAATAGCATCTCAGTAATCAGTAAATTTGACATAATAATTGCTTAGATATAAAATATATGGTAGAATATAACAAGTCGTGGACGGAATGAGCATGACATCATACTCAAGGGGAGGTAATAGGTGACGATATGTTACATATTAAGAACTTAGAAGATGGATTAAGCGTTTTCAAGGCACTTGGTTCCAGTGTGCGTATACAAATTATTAATCTTTTACTAGATAATAAAGAAATGAATATGAACGAGCTAGCATCAGCACTTAATATAACCAATGGTGCATTAACCGGACATATGAAGAAATTAGAGGAAAGTGGAATTATACAGCTAATTCCGGAGTATGCGGGACATGGAAACCAAAAGATTTGTCGAGTTGACGTTGATAAAATATTTATTGAAATTATGGATTTGGAAAATTCTTATGACAATAATATATACGAAACAGAAGTGAAAATTGGTCATTACTCGGATTATTGTGTATTACCTACCTGTGGTATTGCTACGAAAGATATGTTAATTGGTGAAGTAGATGATCCTCGTTATTTTTCCCATGTAAAACGTGTGGATGCGAATATTTTATGGTTTACAAAAGGATTTATTGAGTACAAGATACCTAATTTATTACCAGCGGGTCAGAAAGTAGACCAGATTACATTTTCACTAGAGTTGGGATCTGAAGCACCTGGAGTAAATAATGAGTGGCCAAGTGACATTTCTTTTTATATAAATAATAAGAAAATTGGTGTTTGGACCAGTCCAGGAGACTTTGGGGATAAGAGAGGAATTTTTACACCAAAGTGGTGGTTCACAAACTGGAACCAATATGGCTTATTAAAAATATTAGTGATTAATAAATCTGGTACATACATTGATGGAAGAAAAATATCTTCTATGACAATTGATCAGTTTAATTTAAACTATCGAAGTGATATTTGTTTTAAACTTGCTGTAGAGGAGGAGTCAGCTAATGTTGGAGGCTTAACTGTCTATGGCAGTGGTTTTGGAAATTACAATCAAGATATCAAGGTAAGAATCCATTATGAACCGATGCAATAAAAAATAAATGAATGAATTTAAACTTATAGTGGTATCTGACAAAATGCGAGAATCGATAAACTAACTGAATTAAGATATACTTAATTTAGAAGGTTTATTTGTTCTCGCATTATTGACTCTAGGTCAAATCTTTTGGGATGATTGTTCTTAATGTGTTTCAGTACTGGAGGTACAGTAATTTTACTTATGTTGTGCATGATTCATTAAATATATAAAAAAATATCAGACTAAATGGTATGTTTAACGAGGAATCTAGCCTGTTTGCTCATAAGATTTATATGGGATGCTGAATTATTATTTACCGCTAATCTTAATTAGTTAAATAGCCGATAATTATAGGGAATAAAGATATACTATTAGATTCTATTGCAGAATAAAAATGGAAAATAGTGTCGTTTTAACTATGTTACAATTGAATTATTTGTCATTTTGTCATATAATATATGTATATATACACAAATAAGGTAATTTCTAACGGATAAATTAAACTCAAGATGATATGGGGGTAGACCTATGGATAACAATATATTATTAGAAAGTGGCACAAATGAATTAGAAGTGCTTGAATTTACCATTGGCGGAAACAGCTATGGTATTAATGTGGCTAAGATTAGAGAGATACTTCCCTTTGTAAGCCCAACACCAGTACCTAATGCTCACCCTACGGTTGAGGGTATTTATATGCCCCGTGATTTTATTATGACAATCATAGACTTAAGAAAGACTTTAAACATGCAACAAGAGTCACATCAGGATGGGAAAGATATGATTATTGTAACGAACTTTAATAATTTACATGTTGGTTTTCATGTAAATAAAGTTTTAGGTATTCATCGTATCTCTTGGGGGGATATCACAAAACCAGATGCTACTTTAAGTAATGCTGGAATGGGAGTTGCAACTGGTATTATTAAATTGGAAAATAAGTTAATTATCCTACTTGATTTTGAAAAGATAGTAGCCGATATAAGTCCTGAAACTAGTTTGAAAGTATCAGATATGGATACATTGAAAAACAGAAGACGATGTGATTTACCAATTATTATTGCTGAAGATTCCCATTTGCTAAATCAATTACTAGTCGATTGTCTTGCGAAAGCAGGTTATACCAATATCACTAGAACGGAAAATGGGAAAGAAGCCTATGACTTACTTCTGAAGTACAAGCAAGAAGGAATTGTTGACAAAAAGGTTGCTTTAATAATTACTGACATTGAGATGCCAATAATGGATGGCCACCGTTTGACAAGGCTTGTTAAGGAAGATACAAAACTAGCACAAATTCCTGTCGTAATCTTTTCTTCTTTGGTGAATGAGGATATGCGTAGGAAGGGTGAAGCTTTAGGTGCAGACGCTCAATTATCAAAACCAGAAATCGGACAATTAGTGGCAAAGATCGATGAGTTACTTTTAAACGAATAATTCCTATAAAAAATATTAGGTGGTGTACAAATGGATAGATGCAAGATATGTCATGCAGAAGTAAAAGATAATAGCGAATATTGTTTAAACTGCAAAGAATTAGGCTTAGACGATCAATATCTTAACACGTTATCTGCATCTATGGAGTCACTACATAGTAACAAAGATATTACTACTACGGAAGAAGCAGAAGATTATCTAACAAAGAATTATAGTATATTTGATATGGAATCAGAGAGTATCACCGATAATAAGGAACTAAAAGATTTACTAAATCAAACAGTGTTAGATGAGCGTGATAATATTGAGGATTCCGTAAAAAAAATACAAAGAGAAACTGATATAACAGAACTTCAGCAAGAAAAAGATATAGAAGAGCGGCAAGAAATAGATATAAAAGAGCAGCAAGAAATAGAGTTAGAAGGGCAAGATGATGCTAGTTTAGAAAATGACGTAGCTAATTTATCTTTTTCTGAGTTAGTTACAACGAAAGAAGATAACTTGCAAGAGAAAGAAAAGCTAAACATAAGCGATTCGCTGGAGAATAAAATAACTAGCAACTATTATAAAGAAGCAGAGGGAGAATTTGTGGTGGGTAGTACGCCTGATTTTGATGGAAATCAAGATATACTTGATTTATTAAATGAAATAAATAGAACACCGGAAGACGATAGTCAAGAGGATTATGCTTCAGATGTACTTTCCATTGATGATTTTATGGATAATGAAGAGTCTGGAGAAGACCCGTTATTAAGTCTATACGGTGATTCGGATGATTTGTTAAATCCTTCGGTGAAAGACATCGGTGGCATCTATCAGGATGCACTTGGTGGAATTTCTAGTTTAGAGGATGTAGGAATTGATGAAGATTTACTTAAATTAATACCAGATGTTCCTAACCAAGAGGAAGCTCAGTCAAAGGAAATAGAGAATCTTGAAACAAATATAAAGAAAAATAAAAAGAAAAACAAAGAGAAAAATCCTACTGGTAGAAAGAAAAATATATTTGCTCGTGTTTTCGGAAATATAAAAGAGGAATTAACTGAGGAAGAAAAGGAGCAACTTAAGCAGAATGTAGTAGAAGAATCAAAGAAAAAAGAAACTGAAACCAGAGAAGCTGAAAAGGAAAAAGAGGCTACTAAGGCAAAGAAAAAAGCAGATAAATTAGCAGCAAAGAAGAAGGCTAAGGATGACGCGATTAAGGCAAAACAAGCCAAGGTGGAGCGAGCAAAAGCAAAGAAAGAAGAAAAAGAGCGGCTTTCGAAAGAAGTACAAGAGTTAATCGATGAGATTGATGAAAATGAAGGTAGAATTAATCGAATTGGCGCTTCCTTCGTATTTGCGTTATTTGCAAGTATTGCTTTATTTGTTGTGATAGGCACTAATGTATATAGTTATGCTATTAACATTCAAAATGCAACCAAGAATTTTGGTATGCAGCGTTATAATGATGCTTATAACGAGGTGTATGGTTTAGAGATTAGAGATGAAGACATTGAAATCTATGATAAGATAATGACAGTAATGTTTGTTAATAAGCAGTTAAATTCTTATAATAATTATTCTGCTATTGGTATGTATCCAGAAGCCTTGGATTCTTTATTAAAAGGGTTGGAACGTTACGATAAGTATTATGCTCTTGCAATGAAACTTGGCATACAAACAGATTTAGATTATGTACGAAATCAAATTGTAAAAGAGTTAGATAATATATTTTATCTATCAGTTGAGGAAGCATATAATATCATCAATAGTCCTACACAATTGGATTACAGCGTGGCAGTTTATAATGTCGTATTAGAACATCTTGATGATAAGCTTGTTCAAAAAACAGAAAACGATAAGTAAGTAAAGGGACAGTATCCTAATGTTATTGAATAGGTTACTGTTCTTTTCTTATCTACTTTTTTCATAAAGGTTGAGTTTCTTGGGGTGTGATTACTATTATCATTGTTATTAGTGAGTTTCATCGTGCACTTATTAAACAGTTTCGTGGAATACTTATTATTAATTATCGCAAGAAGATGTTTACGGGGCACTTTTTTATATTTACTCCTTTACCACTTTACCAAATTATCTTGAAAAAATCTTTATTATCTATTATGATATACAAAAGGAAAAACTTTGAATTGATACTTTAGTAATCTACGATATCCGTTTGGCTATCGTTTATAAAATAAAAAAGGATGTGGCACTATGATAGCAATCATTGATTATGACGCAGGAAATTTAAGAAGTGTTCAAAAAGCTCTTCATCTTCTAGGAGAAGAGGCAGTGATAACAAGAGATCACGATGAGATTATGAACGCAGGGAAAGTAATATTGCCAGGAGTGGGGGCTTTTGGAGATGCTATGAAGAAATTACATAGCTATCATCTTGTTAATACAATTAAGGAAGTTGCTGATAGCAAAAAACCATTGATGGGAATATGTCTTGGTCAGCAGCTAATGTTTGAAGGCAGTGAGGAAAGCGATGGAATAGAAGGACTTGGCTTATTGCCAGGAAAGATCATTCGTATTCCTGAAGGGGAAGGGCTAAAGATACCTCATATTGGATGGAATAATTTAAACATAGCAAACGGAGCTTCTTTGTATCAAGGAATCGAAGGATCTCCTTATGTATATTTTGTACACTCTTACTATTTAAAATCAGAGGATCGAAGCATAGTTGCTGCAACCACGGATTATGGTACACGAATTGATGCATCTGTAGAAAAAAACAATCTATACGCCTGCCAGTTTCATCCGGAAAAGAGCGGAGAGATTGGTCTAAAGATTCTTAGCAATTTTGCTAGACTAGAAGAAAGGTAGGAAGGACTATGCATACAAAGAGAATTATACCATGTCTGGATGTACATAATGGTCGAGTTGTAAAGGGAACAAATTTTATTAATCTAAGAGACGCAGGAGATCCTGTATTAGTTGGTGCCGAATATGGTCAAGCAGGGGCAGATGAACTAGTTTTCTTAGACATTACCGCTTCTTCTGATGCAAGGACGATAAAGTTAGATATGGTACGTAAGGTTGCTGAAACAGTATTTATCCCATTTACTGTAGGTGGGGGAATCCGTACCATTGAAGATTTTAAGTTGATTTTACGTGAGGGAGCTGATAAGATAGCAGTGAATACTGCAGCTATTATGAATCCTAGCCTTATTAGTGAAGCAGCAGATAAGTTTGGTAGTCAATGTGTTGTTTTAGCCATCGATGCAAAACGTAGACCAGATGGTAGTGGGTGGAATATTTACAAAAATGGTGGTAGAATAGATATGGGCATCGACGCTGTGGAATGGGCTATGAAAGCAAATAAACTTGGTGCTGGCGAAATTCTATTAACGAGTATGGACTGTGATGGAACAAAAAATGGATACGACTTGGAATTAACGAGGCAGATATCAGAGAATGTATCGATACCAGTAATTGCATCGGGTGGAGCCGGAAGGAAAGAACATTTTTATGAAGCTTTCACTATAGGAAAAGCAGATGCTGTTTTAGCTGCATCCTTATTTCACTATAAGGAACTAGAAATTAATGATTTAAAAAAATACCTAAGATCGAAAGAAGTAAGCGTAAGATTAGAAGACAGGAGTTGTTAGAATGTCAATGATACAAAACGATTGGTTAGACTCTATCGGGGAGGAGTTTCATAAACCATATTACAAGCAATTATACAATTTTATAAGAGAAGAGTATAACCAGACTACAATTTATCCGCCAGCAGAGGATATCTTTAATGCTTTTCATTTTACCCCATTAAGTAAGGTAAAAGTGCTGTTACTGGGACAGGACCCATATCATAATGTCAATCAAGCACATGGGCTTAGTTTTTCGGTATTACCGGAGCAAAAGGATATTCCTCCTTCCTTACAGAATATTTACAAAGAATTGCAAGCTGATTTGGGGTGTTATATACCAAACAATGGATACCTTAAGAAGTGGGCAGATCAAGGAGTTTTACTATTGAATACGGTACTAACGGTAAGAGCACATCAGGCAAACTCGCATCAAGGGAGAGGCTGGGAGCAGTTTACTGACGCCATTATTCAAGCTGTTAATGCGCAAGATAGGCCAATCGTATATCTTCTTTGGGGAAAGCCAGCACAAAGTAAGATACCAATGCTAACGAATCCAAAGCATCTTATTTTAAAAGCTCCACACCCTAGTCCATTGTCTGCTTATCGAGGATTTTTTGGTAGTAAACCATTTAGCCAGACTAATGAATATTTTAAAGCAAACGGTATGGAACCAATCGATTGGCAGATTGAAAATATTTAATTTAAGATAAAAGAATCCCTTATGCTATATAATGTTTATAAACAATATCATATGCGTTAGGGATTTTTTTGTATCTGTAGGTGATGGTAATTTATGGTTTAGAGTAATTTGTTATATATCGAAAAATTCAAGTGTGGATTTTGATTTGAGAGGATATAAGGGGAAAGGGGAGGAATAACGATTGAAGTCACATAAAGGGAGAGAATGTAAGAAGAAAAAGAAATATGTCTTACATTATAGAGACTATGCAATAAGGGAGAATGAGAGTTTATATTCTGATCTTGCTTTAAAAGGTTGGATGTTAGAAAAAAGAGGACTATTTTTTAGTCGATTAGTGAAAGCAAAACCACAGAGTCTAGATTATCATATTGAATTATTTATTGTAGTAAACAATGATGAGTTAGATAACATAAAAAAAGGTCTAAAGATTAGTCAGAAGCAATTTGAGGAAAACAATATAATGTATGAGGAGGATGGGTGGCATTTTGTGACACGAAGTGGTTATGTATGTATCTATTCTTCTTTGTCAAATTCTAAGAAAGAATTTAAGGTAGATTTGACTGGACAATATAAAATTTATAAAAAGTTAATGAGGAAACATTTGATTTCTTTGTTTCCCGGGCTACTATTTTTTGCATTTCTTATCACTTTGCCGCTACTTTATCCGGGAAGTTTGAATAAAGATAATCACTCCATTTTTTCTGTTTTACAATTGCTTCTTATAGAACAGACTGCTACTGTTCTCTTGCTAACGTCTTTTTTGTCCTTTATGTTCTTTCATGATCTACAAGGCGCTTACAGTATGTTTTTGCTATCTCATGCTCAAAAACATAAGAAGAGTAATAATATAGCTTCAGAACAATACGATATTTCTCACAGAGTGGATTCCATAATTCGTGTCATCATTGTTATTATGTTGAGTATTTTAATTATATTTACTATTGTGGAAAAGATACGGTCTAAGAAATACAATATGCCTTTCCTATCGGATGGTCCTTATGTGACACTAGAGGATATCGGTATTATTGGAGGGCGAAATAAGCTGCCTATATCAAATAATACGAGTACTGTTGAGATTAACTACTCTATGTTAACAACTTATTGGGATACGTTTGAATATATCACTTCACATTCGAGCTATTACTTACTCAATCAAAAGATATACGAGTTAAAAAGCCAAAGCTTAGTTCTAAAACTAATCAATTTACTAATTGAATCAAATAATTTGGATACTCCAGTTTATGTATCACCTATAGTAATGGAAGATTTCGACTATGCATATCGTATTGGAGATGGGATACATTTTATCGTTGCGAAAGATAACAGGGTGCATCATATCAGATTGATTGGATACGCAAGCAGTGAGCAGGAAGAAATAGAAACTAGATTATTTGTTGCTTTATCAAAGAACTTTCGATAATCTTTCACGTCCCTATCGGGATCATGCAGGTATCCGTACAGGAAGGAGATATTGTTGATGATGTGTCAAATTAAGAAATCAAAATTGGAAGTGAGAGAAGAAAAAGTCCGTGGGAAGAAATTAGCTTGTCTGATTATGAGAATCATATGAAATTGGATTCTGTTATGCAGCTTCAAACTATGAAATGGTTCTTCCTCATGTTGATTTGGTGGTAGCTAATTTGTTAATTGAATATATCGGATAAACTTTTCTTTGTCATGATTTATTAAAAAAACTGCTAAGAGTATGGAACTCTTAGCAGTTTGTCATTTATAATTCATCAGACCGCTACATTCGGTATCTTATAGTGGTGGTATCATGAATACTCTTTTATAAAATTAGTAAAGGAGGATATCGCATTTTGATACTCTGCCTTAAAGGATGGGTATAGTTCTTCAATCCCACTGAAAGATTGTTTGTGTCCGTATTTTTCTAACTCACAAGCGATACGGGAAAGCTCGATTGCGCCAAGCGTTTTAGCTGCTGACTTTATTCCATGAACTATTGTAGTAAACAGTAGAATATCCTCAAGGTCTTTTGCATTTGATAACTGCTCTGTTGTAGCTCTTGCATCATGTAGGAACTGTTTTACTGCGGTGATATAAATCTCAGTCTGGTTTGCACAGTTTACTAGACCACTTTGATAATCAATGTTACCAAAATCCGCAACCTCTTGATACAATGGCTCACTAACCTCGGACTTTTGTAATTTTAGTAACGAGGATGGCAACCATCGTTTCAATAGAGCTTCCAAGTGGCTGATTGCAATTGGCTTACTTAAGTAATCATTAAATCCATTTGCAAGAAACATCTCTTTGATACCAGAAACAGCATTTGCTGTCAATGCGATGATCGGAACATTCTGGTGATACTGGGATGGAAGAGAACGAATTTCTTTGAGTGTTTCCAAACCATCCATTTGTGGCATCATGTGATCAAGAAAAATAATATGATAAGCTTCCTTTTGAATTAGTTTTAGACACTCAGTTCCGCTTAATGCAACGGTTACTGAGAGATCAAATAACTTTAGTAGACCACTTGCTACTTTTAGATTCAAACGATTATCATCCACTACAAGTACTTTAACTTCAGGTGCGGTAAATGGTGGTGAAATCTTATAGATAGCACCTGGCTTTAAGGTAGAAGCAGAGTTTTTTTGATGCTCTTGCGAATATACTTTTTGAGGCAAGGTGAATGAAAAATCACTACCTACCCCAAGGTCGGATTCTACCTGTATGGTTCCTCCTGCAGATTCTATAATTCTTTTACATATTGTTAAACCAAGGCCGGACCCCTCCACCAAAACTTCGTTACCTACAGATCCTTGTTCAAAACTGTGAAAGATACGCTTTTGATCTTCTTTTGCAATACCAAGACCGGTGTCTTTTACATGAAATAACAGTAGAGCAGTCTGGGTATCAAGATCATAACTCGTTAGTTCCACTTGGAGAGAAATAGTCCCTTTTTCCGTGAACTTTGCAGCATTATTCATGAGATTTATGAGAATTTGACGAAGTCGTAGCTCATCTCCATAGAAGTACTTCGGTAACTGATCAGAAATTGAAACCTGTAAGGAAATTGGTTTTGACATTAATTTTACACCAATAATATTGATTACTTCATGGATAACACTAGTTAGTTTATATGGTTCATCTACTAAGCTAAGTTTACCGGACTCTATTTTAGTTATATCAAGAACATCATTAATCAGACTTAGGAGCGTTCCGCCTGCATGCTTAATATTAAGAATATCATTATGTAATTCATAATCAGTATCTTTATGAAGAAGGATATCCGTAAGACCAATAATGGCATTTAATGGAGTACGTATTTCATGCGACATATGGGCTAAAAATAAACTTTTTGCAGAGTTTGCTTTTTCTGCTTGCTCTCTCATATCAATCAGGTTCTTCATATAGTTTTTACTTTCTGTAATATCGAATATCCATGCAGAATATCCAACCAACTCATCATTATAACAAATTTTATTTATATGTGCGTTGTATATGCGTATCTCTTTTTGAAACTCATAAACCTGGTTTTGATGAAATAAACAGTCCAATTCTTTGGAAAGTTTGTGTAGGGGACTATTTAATTCAGATTTTTTTAATTCCGGAAATAATTTTTTAGCAGCAGGATTATAGTCAAGGAGATGAAAGTCGGCATCAACAACAACTAATGCCTCATCCATAACTTCGATAACGCGGTCTCTTGCGGTATGTATGATATCAAATAACTGATGGCGATAAATTGCTATTAATACTAAAACACCAGAGATTACAAAACTTGCAGAAGAAGGATCATATTCACGGAAGAAACTCATAAAATAGGAGGCGCAAGTAACACTAGGGAATAAACATGCACCAACGAAATTAAGTTCTTGCTTTCTTCTTTTTTTCCCTTGGCGAAAGTAATAATAAATTACGATAAAGAATATAATAAAATTTATTACTAAAACTTCAGCTTTAAATAAATTATAAAGAATTCCCTTGGTAAATACAACGTGGGGGAAAGAACCTTCTTGTACAAACTGAATGGAAGAGTAGTAATATGGATGATACTCACATGTGACTACTGCAAAGAGAATGAATGTATTAAACAAAAAGAGTAGAGAGAAAGACAATCTACTCTTTTTGATTTTGCAATAATCTAACAAGAAGGATAAAAACAGAATATTCACATAAGCACTTCCAAGGTACTGGATTTTAATAGAAACCATCGCAGCATCCAAAGAAGTACTTGTAATCTCAAGCGTATAACCAAAACATTGAACCAGTACAGCTAGGCACAGTGCTAAAAAGATAGCTTGTCCACGAAATGGTTTCTTAATCAACAACACAAGGATAACTGTGAAGTTGGTTAAGAGAGCTATTATCTGGATTGTAAGCATCAGTGAATACATAATAATCTCCATTCTGGCGCATGTTCTTTGCGCATACAAAATTTGTACTGAGGATTACGCAAGCAGAAATTTTAGTGTGAAAAATCTAGATTTTTCACACTTGAAACCATGCCCGCTTAGTAGTAGGCCGGAAGTTTGTGCCGAGGACGACGCAGGCACAAACTTCTGTGTGAAAGAAATCGAAGATTTCTTTCACACTAACTCCGTCAGTAAGATATCGCTATTCTAGGTTTTTAACAGCGGTTGCTAACATAAGTTTGATTCGATTTAATTGGTTTACTTCGCTGGCACCTGGATCATAGTCAACAGCAACTATGTTAGAGGATGGATAACGATTCCGAAGCTCTTTAATAACACCCTTACCGACAATATGGTTTGGTAGGCAGGCAAAAGGTTGCGCACAAACAATATTTGGAACACCAGTGTGAATTAATTCTACCATTTCACTAGTTAGGAACCAACCTTCACCAGTCTGGTTACCGATCGATACAATCGGCTCAGCCATTTTGGCTAATTCATGGATGTACTTTGGTGGATTGAAACGTTTACTTTCCTCTAATGCCTTTCTTGCTTCTTTTCTGGCGAATTCAAGAAAACGTATAATCAAATTATTATAAAAGGCATCTATTTTCTTTTTACCAAGGTATTGTGCTTTATAATTTGCATCATAAGAGCAGTATAAGAAGAAATCAATCATATCAGGCATTACAGCTTCAGCACCTTCAGCTTCTAACAAATCAACCAAGTAATTGTTAGCAGCAGGTAGGAACTTAACCAAGATTTCACCAACAATACCAACCCTTGGCTTTTTGATACTTTCATCTAATGGAAGTGTATCAAATGCTTCAATAATACCACGACAGTTATTACGGAATTCTTTCCATTTACCGTTCTGAACAGATTTAACACAGATATCTCTCCAGTGTGCATGTAGGGCATTAGCAGAACCAGGTTCTTTCTCATATGGTCTCGTACGATAGAGGACTCTCATAAAGATATCTCCATAAACAAGTGCCTGTACTGCACGGACTACCATATTGTAGTTGATTTCAAAGCCCGGATTTTTTTCCAGACCAGAAGTACTGATTGATACAACTGGTATCTGCTCAAAACCTGCTTTCTTTAACGCTCTTCGAATAAAACCGATGTAATTGGTTGCGCGACAACCTCCTCCGGTTTGGGTGATCATAACAGCAACCTTATTTAGGTCGTATTTTCCGGAAAGAAGAGCATCCATAATTTGTCCTACAACCATTAAGGATGGATAACAGGCATCGTTATTTACATACTTAAGTCCAGCATCTACTGCAGCCTTGTTGTCATTATTTAATACTTCAAGATGATAACCACAGGATTTAAAAGCAGGCTCAAGGAAGTCAAAATGGATTGGTGACATCTGAGGAGCCAATAACGTATAGTCTTCTCGCATTTCTTTCGTGAAAACTACTCGGTGATAAGCAGGAGATTCTACTTTTATTCCAATGTGTTTACGATTACGATCGTTTACTGCGGAAAGAAGTGATCTGATTCTGATTCTTGCTGCACCTAGATTATTAACTTCATCTATCTTAAGTACAGTATAGATTTTTCCTGCACTTGTGAGGATATCACTAACGCCGTCAGTGGTAACAGCGTCAAGCCCACAGCCAAAGGAGTTTAATTGTATCAGTTGCAGGTTTGGTTGACTTCTAACATAAGAGGCAGCAGCATATAAGCGGCTATGGTACATCCATTGGTCTACAACAATCATTGGACGTTCCACAGTACCAAGGTGAGAAACGCTATCTTCTGTAAGAACAGCAACCCCATAAGAATTAATTAATTCTGGAATACCATGATTTATCTCAGGGTCCACATGATAAGGACGTCCAGCGAGAACAATACCCATACGACCAGTTTTTCTTAAATACTCCATAGTCTGCTCGCCTTGCTTTTTCATATCTTCTCTGGCTTCTTCTAATTCAGCCCATGCTAGGGAAGCAGCAGCCCGTATTTCTGCTTCTGTAATTTTACTGTTAGAAAAGTTATTCGTACATGCAAATTCACTTGTGTAATCCAATGAAGATTGGGAAGCCATACGTTGCTCCGAGAGAAGATATTCGACCAAACGGTTCGTGAGTATCTCCTGATTCTCAAAGGAGAGGAAAGGATTTTGATAACAGATGTGCTCAGATTTTAGTTCCTCCACATTGTTCTTTATGTTCTCCCCGTATGAAGTTACAATAGGACAATTGTAATGATTACCCGTACCCGATATTTCTTTTCTTTCATAAGGTACACAAGGATAGAATATATAAGGGATTCCTTGCTTAATTAGCCACATAATGTGTCCGTGTACGATCTTTGCTGGATAACATTCTGACTCACTTGGAATCGACTCAATACCTAGCTCATAGATACCTCTGGTAGAATCCGGGGATAGAATTACCCGATAACCTAGCTTTGTGAAGAAGGTGAACCAGAATGGATAATTCTCGTACATATTTAAGACACGAGGAATACCGACTACACCACGAGGAGCGAGGTCTTTCGCAAGTGGCTCATAATCCATATAGCGATGAAGTTTATATTCATAAAGGTTAGGAATATTATCTTTATTCTTTTCTTTTCCGATCCCTTTTTCACAACGATTACCAGAGATAAACTGTCTTCCACCTGTAAACTTATTAATTGTGAGCAGACAGCTGTTCGTACATCCTTTACAGCGAGCCATACTCGATTCAAATTTAAGTTCGTTAATACGCTCAATCGGAAGCATAGTAGTTTCTTCCTGATTGTAGTGTTCTCTAGCAATTAAGGCGGCACCAAAAGCTCCCATGATACCTGCGATATCTGGGCGTACTGCTTCGCAACCAGAGATTCGTTCAAAACTTCTTAATACAGCATCATTGTAGAAAGTGCCACCCTGAACTACAATATGTGATCCCAGGTCTTTTGGGTCTGCTATTTTAATAACCTTATAAAGTGCATTTTTAATAACAGAATAAGCGAGTCCAGCGCTGATGTCAGCAACAGTCGCCCCCTCTTTTTGAGCTTGCTTTACTTTGGAATTCATGAAAACAGTACAACGAGAGCCTAGATCAATCGGATTTTTTGCAAATAATGCAATTTTAGCAAAATCAGCAACCTCATAATTTAAGGACTTCGCAAATGTTTCAATAAAAGAACCACAACCAGAGGAACAAGCCTCATTTAATTGTACACTGTCTACAGTACCATTTTTTATCTTTATACATTTCATATCCTGACCACCAATGTCAAGGATACAATCTACCTTTGGATCAAAGAAGGCAGCAGCATAATAGTGTGCTACAGTTTCAACTTCACCTTCATCTAGCATCAGGGCAGATTTAATAAGGGCTTCTCCGTACCCAGTGGAGCAGCTTCGAACTATGTTAGCTTCCTTTGGTAATAACGTATAGATCTCTTTTATTGCTTTGATTGTAGTTTTTAAAGGACTACCATTGTTATTACTATAGAAAGAATATAAAAGGGAACCATCCTCACCAACAAGGGCTGCTTTCGTTGTCGTAGAACCAGCATCAATTCCAAGATAACAATTTCCCTGATAGGTGGTTAAATCACCTTTTCTAACTGCATGAGTGTTGTGTCTATGTAAAAACATCTCATAAGATTCTTCGTTATCAAAGAGTGGGTCCATTCGATTAACTTCAAAATCAAGAGTAATACCAGTTGTTAGATGGTCAATTAATGTTTGAAGGGAAGTGGTCACTTTTGGATTATGATTCATTGCAGATCCGATTGCTGCAAACAAATGAGAATGATCTGGTGCAATCGTCTGTTCTTTTGTTAGATTTAGTGTTCGTACAAATGCATTTTTCAGTTCAGATAAGAAGTGTAAAGGCCCACCAAGGAAGGCTACATTACCACGAATTGGCTTGCCACATGCAAGACCACTTATCGTCTGATTTACGACCGCTTGAAAAATCGATGCTGCAAGATCAGGTTTTGTTGCACCTTCGTTAATTAAAGGTTGGATATCTGATTTTGCAAATACACCGCATCGTGCGGCAATTGGATAGATAGCTTGATAATTTTTTGCGTAATCATTTAAGCCAGCAGCATCTGTTTTTAAAAGAGTTGCCATCTGATCAATAAAAGAACCGGTTCCTCCAGCACAGATACCATTCATTCTTTGTTCGATACCATTCGTAAAGTAAATTATTTTGGCATCTTCTCCACCGAGTTCAATGGCGACATCTGTATCAGGAGCATAATCTTTCAAAGAGGTTGCCACTGCAACAACTTCTTGTACAAAAGGTACATTAAGATGCTTGGAAATCGCCAATCCGCCGGAACCGGTTATTACAGGTGCTACTGTAAGGTCAGAAAGTGCAGATTTTGCACGAGTCATTAAGTCCGCAAGAGTACCTTGTATGTTGGCAAAATGACGCTCATAATCAGAAAATATCATCTGATTGTTGATGTCTAATACAGCGATTTTTACCGTCGTGGAACCGATGTCGATTCCTAAGGAATAGTTGGATTTTAACATAATAAACCTCTCGTTCTAAAACCATGGATAAGCTATCGATGATTTTTTACATTTTAAGCCATAAATTGGTGATAATCATAATATACCAGTTACTTATTATACGACACCCAGAACTTTAGTTCAACCAAATAATCCTCAATTTGTAAAAGTTAATGAAATTATAACGGAATCCTTGCTAATTACTTACTTGACAAAATTTAAGAATGTAGATACATATCATCACATTATCGAGGTAAATTTCATATATTATCTTGATACTATTTCTTCAAGGACTGCTATGGATCAAAAATCATGTAATGGAATTATTCATACGATTAAGTCCGGTGATACGCTATACAAATTAAGTGGATATTATAAGGTTCCACTGGCAGAAATTCTTCAAGCTAATCCATATGTGGATGTATACAACCTTCAAATCGGGGAGCGTATCTGTATTCCTAATGTAATCACTGGAACACCAACAATGCCGGCGACACCAATGCCACCAACTACATCAATGCCAACAACACCGGTAACTCCGATGCCACCAACTACATCAATGCCAACAACGCCGGTGACACCAATGCCACCAACTACATCAATGCCAACAATGCCGGTAACACCAATGTCACCTACTACATCTAATTCTACAGCTTCAGGAAAGCCAGTTCCTCCTATGATGCCGTCAAGTCCGAAGCCATCGAAGCCAAGTAAGCCAATGGAGAGACCGCTTACCTGTGATGGAATGTTTCATGTGATTCGGTCTGGGGACACATTTTATAAGCTAAGTTTACAATACAATGTTCCACTGGATGCAATTATCCGTGCAAATCCTTATGAAGACCCATATAATCTTCAAATTGGACAGCGTGTATGTATTCCGGGTGTGTCAGGTGGAATGCCAGTACCACCAGTGATGCCACCAGTGAAACCAATGCCACCAGTGATGCCACCAGTGAAACCAG
>ERZ791922.746-NODE-746-length-16583-cov-3.795680_pt1 | contig 16583 bp, 12 predicted proteins | sample MGYA00510134_ERZ791922 | MGnify/ENA primary metagenome ERZ791922 (study PRJEB30046, sample SAMN00792101) | human gut metagenome | study: EMG produced TPA metagenomics assembly of the A metagenome-wide association study of gut microbiota in type 2...
GGTGTCTTTCTTCTATTATTTACATACTTTTTCCTTTTTAACGAAAAATGTATTGCTTCCTCTCATTTATAATACCTTTCTATCCTCCTCACATTCATCTTTGCTATAGTATCATATATTTTTTTTAATATATCTGGTAAGTTTAGGTTACAATAAAACCTCGATAACACCATAAGCCACACTTACTTTGCTTGATAAGAACAGATGTTTTATGCTATAATACTAGGATACGGATGTGATTACACATCTCATTTTTCGTTATAACTTCTCTCTTCCTGCTGTTTTGATTAAAGAATCAGATGCGAATAGGTTTCGCCCCTATTTTTAATCACTTATATCACATGAAGTTAGGGATTCGATATATTTTATAAAGTTATAGGAATATAGATATAGAAAGGAATTTACTATGGAGCAATACAATGGCAGTCAAATTGTAGTACTAGAAGGATTAGAAGCCGTTAGGAAACGACCTGGCATGTACATCGGTAGCACTGGAACGAGAGGTCTGCATCATCTTATATGGGAGATTCTTGATAATGGTATTGACGAACATCTAGCTGGTTTTTGTGACCAGATTGAGATTACCTTACAAAAAGATGGAGGAATCTCTATCGCTGATCATGGACGAGGAGTTCCTGTCGACATCCATCCAACAAAAAAAATTCCAACTGCAAGAGTAGTCTATACCATACTCCATGCTGGTGGCAAGTTTGGCAGTTCCGTATACAAAGTATCCGGAGGCCTTCATGGTGTAGGTGCCTCTGTTGTAAATGCACTTTCAACCCGTATGATAGTTGAAATCAGACGCGAAGGAAAGATTTACCGTGATGAATATGAAAAAGGTGGACATCCATGCGTTGAACTAGAAAATGGTATGTTACCTGTTGTCGGAAAATGTAATAAATCAGACACTGGTACCAAAGTAACCTTTTATCCAGATCCAACTATTTTTGAAACAGTAGAATTTAAAGCAGAAACGATCACAAAAAAGCTAAAGGAAATTGCCTTTCTAAATAAGAATCTTTCCATTGTATTCTATGATCAGACTACAGGTTTTAAGAAAACTTATTGTGAGGAGTTTGGTATTAAAAGCTTTGTTTCTTATATCAATAGAGACACTTCCGTAATTCACGAAGAGCCCATCTATATTGAAGGAAAGAGTGGGGATATTGAAGTTGAAGTTGCTCTTCAGTATACGAATAGTTTTTCAGAGCAAATCAATGCCTATTGTAATAGAATCAATGTTGTTGATGGTGGTACCTTAGTGACCGGTTTTAAAACTGCTCTAACACGTGTGATGAATCAATACGCAAGAGAACTTGGCGTACTAAAAGAAAAAGATGAAAACTTTGATGGAAAGGACATACGTAATGGACTTGTTGCCATCATTTCAATAAAGCATCCTGACCCTCAATTTGAAGGACAGACCAAAACCAAACTAGGTAATACCGATGCAAAAAGCGCAGTAGATGATGTATTTGCAGGGGAAGTAACCAGATATTTTGATAAAAATGTGGAGATTTTAAAAGCTATCTTAGAGAACTCCATGCGCTCCTACACGGCCAGAAAAGCCAGTGACAAAGCACGTAGTGCAGTGTTAAAGCAATTAAATGATGTTGACACGAAGAGTAAACTTGCTTCCTGTTCTTCCAAAAAGCCTGAAGAATGTGAAGTATATATCGTCGAAGGTGATTCTGCGGGTGGTACTGTAAAAACAGCAAGAAATCGTCGTACACAGGCGGTTCTTCCACTTCGCGGTAAGATTATTAATGTTGAAAAAGCAACGCTCGAGAAAATTTTAGTAAATAACGAAATTAAATCCATGATTGCTTCTTTTGGTTGTGGAATTGGTGATGACTTTGACCTTTCCAAATTACGTTATGATAAAATTATTATCCTAACCGATGCTGATGTCGATGGAGCACACATTAGTACCTTACTTCTTACTTTTTTCTATCGCTTTATGCCAGAACTCATTATGGAAGGCAAGGTATATCGCGGTCTTCCACCACTATATCGTGTGGAATATGAAACTACAGAAGGAAAAAAGAAAAAGAAATTTGAATACATCTATAATGATTTTGAATTGGACAAGTTCCGTAAAACAACAAATCATAAAATAATTCATATTCAACGATACAAAGGACTTGGTGAAATGGATGCAGAACAGCTATGGGAAACAACGCTAAATCCAGAGACAAGAGTATTAGCTCAAGTCTCTATCACAGATACTGTCGATGCAGACGAAACTACGACATTACTAATGAGTAATAATGTACCTCCACGCCGTGCCTTTATCATGGAAGAAGCAAAATATGCAAAACTTGATATTTAAGTAAAATACCATTTCATACAGATAACGCTAGGAATACTACTTATCGCAAGTTTTTGCACTTCTTACTTATAGCATACAATGGTTGTTAGATTTAAAAAAAGAATAATTTTAAACTCTTGATTCATCCGTGTGCTAAGTCACACGATTGGGAGTTATCTTAATTAATATGTGTGCAAAAGCACGCAAGTTGGAATTAGGTTGAAAAATAGAAAATGATTTATCAACCTCCAAATTTTATGCATGCTAGAGCATACGGATTGGAGTTAGAATGAAAAAAGAAACGGAAAATATAATACAGTTGGATTTTTCTGAAGAAATGAAAACCTCATTTCGCAACTATGCGATGAGTGTTATTATTGCTAGAGCCATACCAGATGTTCGTGATGGTTTAAAACCGGTTCAGCGAAGAATCCTTTATTCGATGATAGAACTTGGACTTGACCCAAAGAAACCACATAGAAAGAGTGCCCGTATTGTCGGTGATACCATGGGTAAATATCACCCTCACGGTGACAGTTCCATCTACGATGCACTGGTGCATATGACAGAGCCTTATTCCATGCAAATTCCTCTTGTCGATGGCCATGGTAACTTTGGTTCCATAGACGGTGATGGTGCAGCGGCAATGCGTTACACAGAGGCACGTTTATCAGATGGTGCAATGACTTTACTTGATCACCTCGATAAAGGTCTGGTTGAATTTATACCAAACTTTGATGAAAGTGAGAAAGAGCCTACTGTCTTACCAGCGATGCTTCCGAACTTACTGATTAACGGAACTACTGGTATTGCAGTTGGTATGGCAACCAACATTCCGCCTCATAACCCAGGCGAAGTTATTGATGGTGTGATTGCCTATATTGACAATCCCGATATTACTAATGAAGGGTTAATGAAATATATACCAGGACCCGACTTCCCGACCGGCGGAACCATCATTAATAGTGAAGATATTAAGAATATTTATGAAACTGGCGATGGCCGTCTAAAAGTTCGTGCAAAGACTGAAATCGAACCTGGTGAGAATGGTAGAAAAAACATTGTTATAACAGAAATTCCTTATACCATAGCAGGTAATAAAACTAAATTAGTCGAAAGTCTTGTAGATTTGATGAAAGATAAAGTTTTCGACGAGATTTTTGACGTTAGGGATGAATCCTCCAAAGAAGGAATTCGTATTGTAATTGAAGTAAAAAAAGACCGTGATATCGAAAATCTCTTAAATGGTCTTTACAAAAAAACTGCAATGGAGGATACGTATGGTGTAAACCTCTTAGCAGTAAAGGAGCAACAGCCAATTGTATTTCGCTTAAAGAGTTTGATTGGTGAATTTGTATCCTTCCAAGAAGAACTCTATACAAAAGAATACGAACATCTACTAGATAAAGCGAATAAGCGTCTAGAAATTGTAGATGGTTTAATTAGAGCAACCGATGTCATTGATTTAATCATCGAAATCCTTCGTGGTTCCTCTTCCATTAAACAAGCAAAGGATTGTTTAATCCACGGAAATACTACTGAAATTAATTTTAAGACAGAAGCTTCTAGAAAAAAAGCAGCAAAACTCGACTTTACAGAACGTCAAGCCGATGCGATTCTTGCAATGCCATTAAGTAAATTAATTGGGCTTGAAATACTTAAACTACATGAAGAGAATAAAAATTTGTTGGATAGTATCGAACAATATCAGCAAATTTTAGGAAGTAAAAAAGAGCTCTTTAAAGTCATCAAAAGTAATTTAAAAGAATACAAAAAGCAATTTAACACCCCTAGACATACAATTCTTACCAATATGGAGATTTCAGATTATGTTGAGGAAGTCAAGGTAGAAGATATTTATATCTTAATTGACAAATTCGGCTATACAAAATCCGTTGATAACACCAGTATTTCCCGTGTTTCTGAGGACAGCTTAAAAGACTTTAATCATATTGTTAAAATGAAAAATACCGACCGATTATGTCTATTTACCGCACAAGGTAATATGTATCAAGTAAAAGCAGAGAAGATACCGAAGTGTAAGATTAAGGATAAAGGTACTCTAATTCATAACTTATGTAAAGTAGATAAAGAAGATATCCTTCTCTACATTGCTTTTGAAGATTTATTTGAATCACAACTACTGTTTACCACGAAAAATGGATTTATAAAATTAGTATCTGGAATTGAATTTGAAACGAATCGAGCTATGATCTCTGCAACAAAACTGGAAGAAGAGGATCAAGTGATATCCGTTCTTTGTTTAAGTGCCCATACAATTTCTAATCCAGATTCCAAAGTAATATTGTTAACAGAGGAAAGTCTTTCTCTTGGATTCCCGTTATCTGAGGTTTCAGAATTAAAGAAGACCAGTAAGGGAGTTAAAGGTATCACCTTGGAAAAGAAGGATAAAGTCGCATTTACTACTGTTGCCCTTCCTGAGACCGAAAACTTCAAATTTAATGGAAAAGAACTCTCAGCTAAAAAAGTCCGCAATAGAAAACGTGGAGCTAAGGGCCAAAAGGCTAATTTGTAATATCAATACGGAATGTGATTCCTATGCTATTGTTATTAGAATAAATCTTTTCTTATTGGAGAATAATTCTAAGGTAAATCTTAACATAGGAGGTTCCACATGAAGGATTTTATGGCCTATCAAATGGCAAGTATCACAGAAGAATGCAGACAGAAAATTACCGATTTAGAATATGAAATAAAAAATAAGTTCGGCAGTGATGTCGTCTTAGTAGCATATGAAGAAAAAGAAGCAAGTGTAACTGCTTAAAAGGAAAGTATAGCCTATAAAGAAGAGTGCTAAAAAGGCTATTCTACACTTAAAAGACGAGGAACTTAAAAAGTGTACGCCATAAAAGATTTCTACCTTTTTTGGCGTACACTTTCTTTCTGCTTATTAGCTAATCTCCTTTGCTACTTAGGTGATTGCTTCTTTCCTCATAAAAAATGTTGTTATCTGGAGCGCATTTATTATTTGGACCGTAGCTAGAGCTTTGCTTTATCATCATACCAGAATCCTCTTTTACATGATTTGTACATTCCGATGGGGCTTCCTTTAAATTAGGATGTGTTTTCATAAGCTCTTCCACCTTAGCACTTAACTGCTCTTTCCGATTTGACATGAAAAATTCCTCCTTTCATCAAGTAAGACAGAACACTGTCTTTCTGCTATGAATAAGATCTTTTCATCCAATAGGATTCCTGTTTATCTCATATTGGATAAATTGAATGCTCAATAATAAGCGATTCTAAAATTAGTATTCGAAAATATACGAAAATCATACACAATGCTTGATAAAGAGACCATCTTAGGGTAACATTAAAGTATTACAATAAGACTGTATTTATCGGAGGCTACCAATGAGAAAACAACTTGGCTCACTCATCTTTGCTCTAATATTATCAGGTCTGGTTCAAGGCTGTTCCTATGAACGAGATGCTATTTCATCTACTATAAATCAGGAAAACTTAGAATCAACCAATGTTAATGAGTCTCCTTATCTAACTATGATACCAACTCCAACAATTGCTGTAGAGTACTCAAACTATCTTGTTCCTGAGCTTACCATTTTACCATTGGAAGAATATGATATAAACGAAATTTTAATAGCGATCGATTGTGGTTTCATACCAGAAGAAATTCAGGGAGATTTTGATCAGTTAATTAGTACAGAACAATTCTTGCAGCTCTTAACTCAGCTTATTCATGCAAAAGGTGGTATCACAGAAGATATCTTTCTCCCTAAGGAAGAGGTAGTAAACGAACCGATTACTAGATTAAAAGCCTCAACTTACCTATATGAGGCAGCTTATGCAATGAAGCATCAGGTAAATAATGCTATTTTATCAAACTATTCCTATGATTCGAATGCAATCTCACCATTAAACCTAAATGCCAATAGCTTTTCTGATATAAAATCTCTTTCCTTAACCAAGGAAGAAGAAACAGCACTTAATTATGTAGTAAATCAATGTGATCTTATTAGTGGTTATCGACTTATGGAATATACACCTGATTTTCGTTTTCGGCCAAAGGATGCCTTATCAAGAGCGGAAGCAATTTTGGCGGCTTATCGATTGTACAATTCCATTCCAGATGCTCCGAATATGATATCTCTTGAAGAAGTTTCTACCCATACCATTCCAGAAGATTTATTAACAAAAGACAGTTCTCTACCTGATTTAACAATAGAAAGTGTTCCTTCTTATCAAGGGATTAGACTAAAACATACCTCCTCTTATAATAGCTTAAGTGCTAATTTTTGTAAGACTGATATCGAATATCTAGCAGAACAAGGTTTTAATTTCTTCCAAGCATACATAACTGCAAGTTCCTTCGCTGCCCCATATTTCAATGATGTTAATCCGAATCTCATCAATGAGGTATGTTTAAAGCAGTTAGATCAGCTCATCGCATGGGGTATCGAATATGATGTCCATATCAACTTATGTATTGATGGACTTTTAGGTCACGGATTATCTGTTCTAAATAGTCCAGATGAAACCTCAGAAGTCTTTCTTCTCGATGATGTGGAGGCACTTAATCGAACCGTACAATTTTTTAAACTACTCGAAACACGTTACGCTAATGTACCAAATGAGTTTTTAAGCTTTCAGTTGTTTGATCAACCTGAATTTACAACTTCTATAGAAATCAAAAATTATGTCTTACCAATTGTAAGAGCCATACGTAGCATTAATCCAGATCGCGTTATCTTTTATGATGTTATGGACTCCCCTGATCGCCAAAAACCATTAACTCTTCTTGCAAAAGAAAGAGTGAGTTTTCTTTACTCCCTGACTCAAGAACGGTTTGAAAATAATATAGCAACAATCAGTGAATTCTTACAAGATGAAAATCAGATGGAATATTCAACATGGAGTAAACTCCTTTATCAAGATGTTTCTAAGATAGCACAAAAATACAACGTTGGATTTATGATTCATGGAATTAATACCAATGGGCTGTCACCTCTTTACGTAGAGCATAGATACCTAAACACACTCCTAGATGGTATTCATGAGAACGAACTTGGTTGGTGCTTTGGTGAATTTGGCGGTATTGGAGCTACTGTCTTAAATGGTGATAAATATGATGCTGAGTATATTTGGGATGAAGAGCACAACTGGTATGTTGACGAATCCTTATTAGAATTATTAAAAGAGTACCAGTATCAAACGGATGCTCAGGAAATGCATACAATCACTAAGTAAACTATTGGACAGAAACACTAGCAGATCTAAAAATAGGGTGATTTTATCAATAAATAAGAAGGTATATCACTACAAAAAACTCTTTGTAACTATTTCTATATAGATGTGGTTAAGGCACTATTAATAATTAAAAATCCTAGAAATACAGTTTAGGCAGGGCATACCACCTTCACAGTTTTTCTAGGATTTTTATTTTGCTATCTCTTCTAATCCGATACCTTTAATTTAACATCATTTTATTTCGCTACTTTTTTTAGACTTTTTTTATTCAATATCTTACTATTAAGTTACTATTTATTTAACATCTTACTATTTAGTTACTTTTTATTCAACATCTTTTTATTTAGCTTTATTTGACCACTTTATAATCTAGATAAATTATTTGAATCAATTTTTATATACTTTATACCAATATAAACTAGCGAATCGTTCCACCATGATAGAAACATTCAAAAACTAATGTATTCTCACAATAGATTTCTTCTTTTCCCTGAAACCATGGCAACTCACCAATCACCGTATTATGATAAACATATCGATCATTTCGATAGATACTAGGACCACGAAAAGGGGTTTCTTCTGTGGTATGTAACAAAGCCTCTTTTAAAAAGTCACCACTAAATAAATCACTCAATGTTCTTCCTGTATAGTTCATCACCCAAACTGGAATATTTCGCTGATACACTACTTCTTCACCAGCAAAGGACTCTCCTCCCACATAGGAATCCAGGTATGTAAAATCACCTTTTTGATAAAGATAATCACAAGAACTTGGTTTCGTAGATTTCTCCTCTTTAGAAGCATTGGCAGCATATGTGTTTTGTTTTGCTTCTACAAGAAACTTAGCTAATTCCCCACGTGCAATCGAACCTTTCCTTGGATTTAAATTGCTACAATCTCTATCATTTTTCAGAAGATAATCAACCGTTACACTAAAAATCTCACTTAAGCAAATTAAATTATCAAGATCCGGAGATGCCATTCCAGATTCCCATTTCGCAACTGCCTGCCTTGATACTCCAATCTTTTCTGCAACTTCTTCTTGCGATAACCTTCGCTCTTTTCGTATCATTTGTAAGATCTCTTTTAATTCCATTACATCACCTCAAGTCTATTATAAGTGAAGTTTTTCACCTTTCCCATAGCCTATCCGTTGCAGAATTGACAACTAGAGGTAGCATTATTTTTTAATAGTAAGAGCATAAGGTATTGTTGCTATAGTCGCACTATCTTCATAAAAAGGAGTCACGTAATACGTTCCTGCTTCCAATTCTTTTGTAATAAAATATAGATAATAATCTTCGTAAAGATAGCTTGTACTTGAATCTAAAGGCTCTTCTAATGTATTATCCCAAATTCCAAATACAAAATTCTTACTATTTGGAATTTGGTCTTTTGGAATAAGGAAAACGATACTAACCTTTGCCGCGTTCGAAAGAGTAAATCTATAATAATCTAATTCAGAAGATTGAATAGAACCACTGACTATGTCGCCATCATTTATTTCCTGACAATTGTCTGACGTTCCACTGACACTTACATCTTCTAAAATAATCTTTTTCTCACCTTCCTCACTAATATCTTCTGGAGGTAGCTTACTTAAATACTCTTGATAATAATCTTCAACTGTCCATCCTCCATTTATAACCATATAATTTAGCTCTTCTAAAGCGATTGCAAAATTTAGATTCTGACCATTTTCATACTGCCAGGTATTGATTCCTATCACTTCACCATACTCATTAATCAGCGGTCCACCGCTATTTCCATTTGTTATTGCAGCATTTGTTTGTATGTAATGGATATCGTCCATTCGTCGATTCGCATTGGTTACTATTCCATTCGTAAATGTATCCGTTAGAACGCCTAAGGAACTACCAATCGCATAAACAGATTCTCCTGGAGTTACACCATGTTGATTTTTCTTTAATGGCTCAATCGGAACTGGGACACTAAGCACTACCAAATCAAGATATTCATTCGTTGATAATATATACTTAACATCGTACGAACTTCCATCCTTAAAGTTTACCTTAATGCTTTTTGCACCTTCAATCACATGAAAATTTGTCACAACCTTTCCTGTCTCATAAAAAAAACCAGAACCAATCCCAGTGTCTGTAATTATCTGAACTGTGGCAGCAGAGCAAGATTGATAAACCTCTTTTGCTGTCAGCGACTTTGATTCCTTATTTGGATCTACAACTGTTACCTTAATCTCCGCTTTACTAGCATCGGTGGAAGTAGTCAATGTAATAGTGGAAGTTCCAACTTTCTTTGGAGTAATATATAAGCTTGCGTAATTATTCCCAGAACTATCTTCATGATTTAATTCAATGTTATCATTATCACTTACATAGGTGATTCTCTCATCCTCAGCCCAGTCATTTAGGTAAATTGATATTTCTGTCTTCTCATAGCAAACAATCTGACGTGTTGGTATTTTAAAGCGATTTGTACCAATGTTAACATTGCAACTATAACTCTTACCAGCTACAGTAGCAGTTATTTTAGTTGTCCCCTCAGCTTTCCCAATTACCATACCCTCTGCGGTTACTTCGGCAATGTTTCTTTTGGAACTTTTCCATGTGATTTTATTTTTGGTACCTATAACTTCTAACTTCTCTGCTTCACCAATCTCTAGCTGTAATGTCTTTTTGCTAATGATTGGGTCCTTCACAGTCACCGTACAGCTATACTTTTTACTGTTAAGAGTTGCAGTAATTTTGGCAGTCCCTTTACTTACTGCACTTACCTTGCCACCAGAGGATACTGTTGCCACCTTTTTATTACTAGATATCCAAGTCACCTTTCCTTTGGTGTTATTTACTTTTAGCGTATCGGCCTCTCCAACGTATAATGACAACTTATCTTTATTTAGTTTAACAGTTGTTGCTGCTAGCGCTACATTCGCTTCCATCCCAACAAAGAGAATTGGTGTAAAAAGAAATGTAAAAATTAATATCTGTCTTATGATCCACTTGTTTATTGATTTCATAAATATATCCCCCTTATATTAAATTCTCTCCACATCTAAGAATTCTTTGTATTTTATGCTTACTTATCACTCTGTTATTCTCAATTCTTTCTACCCTCTTTTAGCTTGGTAATAGGAATGAAATCTTTTGGCTTCGAAGGATGTTCCTCTAAGATTTTTTCCATCCAGACCATATCATACCAACGATTTAGCTTATAACCACACTTTGTAAAATGAGCTACTGTTTTATAACCAAGATGCTCATGAAAAGCAATGCTATCTGGATTTGGATAAGCAATACAAGCATTCATATTAATGATATTTTGCCTTTTCACTATCTCTTCTAATTCTAAATACAATCTCATACCAGTACCACTACTTCTTTGATTTTGTTTGATATAAATTGTTGTTTCTACTGCCCAATCGTAAGCAGCGCGCTCTTTAAAAGAAGATACATAGGCATACCCTATAATCTCTTCCTTTTTTATTGCCACCAAATAGGGATATCGAGTTAAAATCTTAGCAATTCTATTCTCAAATTCCTGAACCGTTGGCACGGTGTATTCAAATGTTATGGCTGTCTCTCTTACATAAGGTGCATAAATTTCTAGTAGTTTTGGTGCATCTGAGGTTGTCGCCATACGTATCGTTACTTCTTCCATTGAAACCTTCCTTTCTGCCTCTGCAAGGACTTAGTTTCTTTGTAAAGTCCTATTGATGTAACCTTATGTTGTTATAATCGTCTTACTGGGTAAAAGAAATACAGTTGACCATCTTCTTCCGGGCAAAAATAGTCAAACGCTGCACCTACTAAAGAAAGCCCACTTTCTTTTATATATTCTAATCCTCTTACAAATGCTTCTCTGGAATCTCCTATTACCTTTCCATATACATATTCATAAGATGGTACTGTCCATTTCACCCATCCACTAGGACAAATAGCATCCTCGGTAACTTGAGCGCCTGCAAGATAAAGGCCCTTGGTGAAGTTGTCCTCCCAAGGCCTATAAGACCTAGTAGAATCACTCATGAGCCCCCAAATACCAAGCAACACCCCACTCTCATCCTTTAGAGCAAGATGCTCTATCTCTCTAAAATTTCCATTCGCTTCTTCCCATAATTGCTTAATAAATCCTTCCCCATCCTCTGTGGAACCTTCTTTTCCAATCACAGAAAAGGAAGGCATCTGACATTTCTCAAATTCCATACCCATACAATTTACTCCCCCTTTCAATTTATCATACTTATGTACTAGCTTGATTTTCAATCTTTAATAACATCTCTTTCACAGGAATACCAGCTCCAAAACCAACTAAAGAACCACTAGCTCCTATGACCCTGTGGCAAGGCACGATTATTAAAATAGGGTTATGATGATTGGCACCACCCACCGCTCGTGCACCTTTTGGAGAACCGATCTGCGTTGCAACCTCTCCATAACTTCTTGTCTCCCCATAAGGTATTTTCCTTAATTCCTCCCAAACCTTTATTTGAAAACTAGTACCTTCTAATCGAATTGGTATATCAAAGGTGGTTCTTTTTCCTTCAAAATACTCCTGTAATTGCAGATAGGTCGTTTTTATCAGTTCAGTTTCTCGTATCTGTTCTGGCTCACTTCCTTCAAATACCGATACACCAACTATCCTATTTCCATCCTCTACTATTCGTAATTTCCCTATCTTTGTATTGTAGTAAAAGACATTACTCATATCATCCCCCTAAATCAATTATGATAAATCAATTGGACATTTATTTCATATTTTCTTACAGTTCTTACCTTTTCTTATTATAGAATAGTTCCTATACGAATAGCAATAAGAACCTTACTCTTAGCTATAAATTTTTAGTTTTACATTTCCAGACATTTTTATAAAATTTGTTATAAAAAATTCACACATCATACATAAATATTTGGTATAATGACAAGTACAAGTATTTCATACCTTGTCCCGATTCTTAAAAACCAGAAGGGGAGTCCGTGTATGAAGGGAAGCATAAAGGGAGGATAACATGGAAAAAGAAAAAGAACCCGTAATGAGTTTGAGCAAGGAAAGAAAGATTGCTCGTAAAAAAGAAATTGAACAAATGAAACGTAATGCCGTAATTTCAAAGATTGTATCAATCTGCGTTGTCGTGGTATTATGCGTTGGTCTAGTATCCTATATCGGATATAGCATTTATCGTAGAGCAACCAGAGTTACACCTAACAGCAATTACAGCTCACAGTTAAATGACAATGGTTTTATTGATGGTGTGGAAGCATCCTCTTTACTCAATTTAGTTGATTATAAATCAATCAAAGTTCCACTATCAGAAGTAGAATATAGTGATGAATCTGTTGCAAAAGATATTGAAAAAGCCGTAGAAGCGAAAAAAACTTTAAACAAAGAAACAGATGCTGCTATTGCAGATGGTACCATTGTTAACATAGACTATGTTGGAACTGTTGATGGTAAGGAGTTTGAAGGCGGTAATACAAACGAAAAAGGAGCCGACTTAAAGATTGGTTCTAACACTTATGTTGATGATTTTGAAAAACAGTTAATTGGTCATAAGATTGGTGACGAGGTCACTGTTAATGTAACTTTCCCAGATGACTATGAAAATAAAGAATTAGCAGGAAAAGATGCAGAGTTTAAAGTTGTAATTAACGGAATTTATGATGTGCCTGAGTTTACAGATGCATTTGTAAAGGAGAATTTATCCGAGTATGCATCTAATGTAGAAGATTACAAAAAATACTTAAAAGATACAAATTATGCTAGTAACCTAACTAAATATATTGAGACATATTTAGCAGATAATACTACCGTAATAAGCTATCCAGAAAAATATGTGAAACAATTAAAGAGCATCATGAAATTTGAAGAACAAAGCTATTATGAGGCTATGAATCAGTATTATCTTGAGAATTTAGGTACTCAGGCATTCAGAAGCTTTGAAGAATATACTGGTATGTCTGAATCAAAATACGATAAGTACTTAACAGAACCAGTACAAAAGCAAGTAAAAGCTAATTTAATTTACCAAGCTATTCTTGAAAAAGAGGGTATCTCCGTTTCAGAAGCAGATTATATATCTTACTTAGAAACTCAAGGTAAGACAAAAGAAGATTATGACAAGGAAGTAGAATCCTATGGTAAGGGTTTTGTTATTCAAAAGATGGTGAAGATCAAGGCTCTTGAATTAGTTAAAGGGATGGTTACTGTAGAATAAGGAAATAGAAGAGGCCAGCATAAAGATTATTGATAATATGTCTTTCATCAAACTCTTAGGTCACTATGTTTTTTATTAATTGTAATATATAACGCTTAGTTATTTTGTTATTTAATAATCACTAACTTTAGAATCAAACCCCTTTTGTTAGACAAATATATATATCTAACGAAAGGGGTTAATATTATGCAGTAAAATAGAGGTGCTACACCTAGTGTAACAGCTCTATCTCTAATTTCTTTTATTTCTATGGGTCACTACTTGAAAGTATTCATCATGACTTTACCGCTTTCTGTTTTCTGCATTAGTTTCTTGAATTTATTAGATTATTTTGGAACTTTTCATATAGATCACCTTTTCATGGTTGATTTTCCACTGATGTATCCTACTGCTATCTCATGATTAGGATCAGAGATGGCTGTGATTTCATTCCTCCATTTTTTCTGGTTCATATACTTCACCATTTTCCTCAAATGTTAATATGTAATCAACCTCCGCCTCTTGCTTACAAGCAGCAACTTTTTTAGCACGATAGAATACCTCTTTATATTGCTCCAGTGAGGCAGTATTTTTCTTTATGTACCTTTCATAAGTAATTAAGGTCCGAAGGATAGGAGTACATAATTTCTGGCTCTTAAGTCTCTCTACCACATTACTATAAAAGGTTTGAATCGTATCAGTATCAGCCTGCCGAAGAATTAATAGATAGAGTCGTTCACTGTTAATCCTAATTTTCTTACCAAGTAGCATATCCTGATAGGATTCTTCCATCCTCATCAGTAACTCTTCCGCCTTATCTATCTTTCTTTCCTTTAGATATTTACTATAGAGTATCCATTCCAGATAATAATTAATAGGTTCAGACCATATAGCATTTTCACTAAGTTTCAGATAATTCTCACTGATATCTTCTAGTTTTTTCCCTTGAGAAAACCATGCATTACATTCTAGTTGCTTAAAAAAAGCTTCCTTTGCTGTTTTGTCTCTTATTATAGCTAAAATATTTGCACCATCATTATTGGTACCTGAAAGTTGTAATGGAACTAAATTAAGTACCGTTAATATCATCCCATAACAAAAGAAAACAAACCACATAATTTCAAGTAGTGACGTTGATACAAAAAAATAAAGCAAACCAGAAAATATTGCCGCTAGAAAGGTAGCTATCCCACCACCTGCGTGATAAATAAGACACGGGGAATCCAGACTCCAATTAGAAGGAGGTATCATCAAGCATTGACCACTTGAACCTGGTACATATCTTTTTTCAATGACGTATTCTTTATCTTTTTTTATAATGCAATATGAAAAAATACGAAATGATTGGAAACGATAAGACGTTATAATACCTCCAACCAAATGTCCTGCTTCGTGTATTATTATGAATAAAATACCTGCCAACCATATAAAAAAGATTGCAGAAAACCAGAAGTTTGAATTCTGTTTAGTAAATAGAACTCTATTGGTTATTAGCCCAATGCCAACTCCTAATATCGTACAGGTAATGAAATAAATGATTCCGCTTTTTATCTGTCTTTTATCCCTTGTATTACGGCGTATAAATAGTTTTTCCACATATTCTTTCGTCCACAAAGGCTTATCTTTAATGAAACACACCTCCAAACTTATTTTTCTATTACTTAAATCACATAACCTTTTTATGCTTTACAAGTCATAAACTCTTGGATGTATTCTCCACTCTCCTCCTATATATATACCTAATTACCAGCTAGTATGCGTGTTTTGTCCACACCTGTTCCTAATGTTACATGGTTTGTTTCCTTAGCCATGTACTTTATTGCACTTCTTGGTAATTTTCTTGGTGTCATTGTTGTTGATAAAATGTAAATATTTTTTATTTTGATGCGATAAAATAAGTTTCTCCTGCGTTATATCTATAGAAACAGCAAAGAGGCAGTCTGCAGACTATGATCTTTACATTTCATTTAGTTGTAACAAGAAAAGCACGCTTTGCGAGCTTAACCTAGTAATAAATCAGGAGGATTATCAAATATGAAAACAAAAACCGTAAACAAAAAATTATTATCCATTGGAATTATCACAACTACCCTTTTCGTTCTAGTTATGTTTGCTATTTACTTGTTAGCACCATCTCGTTACCTCGCCCTTGATATCAACCCAAGTGTTGAGTTTCGTTTAAACCGCTTAGGTCAGGTAGTATCAGTGCATGCAGTAAATGAAGATGCTAAAGTTTTACTAAAAGATTACCACATCAATGACCATTCCTTAGAAGCAGTTCTTGATGATATTTCAATTCTCTTAGTAAACGCTGGCTATCTCGGAAGTCACAAAGAAAATGACATCTTAATTACCGTAGAGAAAACAAGTGATTCTACAGAAATTTTATCTAAAGTAAATGCAATCATCGAAAAAGTATTGAATCAGAACCAGATTTCAGCTACTATTTTAACCCAAAGTATTGATATTAATCAGGATTTAACACTAGATGCAAATCAAAACCAAATCTCAGCTGGTAAGATGGCGATTATTAAGCGTTTACTTGCACAGGATCCTTCTTTAACACCAAAGGAGTTATCAGAAACTAAATTAAGTGATTTGCTAGCATATGCAGTCCAGAATAACTTAACCATCGAAGAGTTAGCTGACCAGCTTGATGATCTGGATGATCTTTATGGCGATGATATCGTAGAGGCTTTGGAAGAAAGTATCGATGACCTTGAAGACATGGAAGATGCTAATGTAGATGATGAGGACAATGTTGATAATAAGGACGACTTTGATGTAGATGACATGGACGACTCTGATGTGGATGACATGGACGACTCTGACATGGATGACATGGACGACTCTGATGTGGATGACTTG
>ERZ791922.747-NODE-747-length-16560-cov-2.902817_pt1 | contig 16560 bp, 13 predicted proteins | sample MGYA00510134_ERZ791922 | MGnify/ENA primary metagenome ERZ791922 (study PRJEB30046, sample SAMN00792101) | human gut metagenome | study: EMG produced TPA metagenomics assembly of the A metagenome-wide association study of gut microbiota in type 2...
GCTGACATGATACCTAACTGCTCTCCATTCTCGCTGATCAGACGGATCTCCCGGTCTCTGATCTGCTCGTTAATCATTAAATCGCTAATTGTCGTATACCTCCGTCAAATGAATTCCTTCAGGTTTCTTATGCGAAACACAAAAAAACGAGTGAATATCATATCCACCCGACAATCAATAAAACCGCGCTCTCCCAAGCTCCAAGGAGAACCGATACATCAATATCAGACCAATAGTCACCCGATCGTGCTATGGTGAGAGTGGATACTCTACTTTGTTTTTTGCTTCACGCAGAGTTCAATTTATCACATCTCTTCCTCTCTGTCAATATTTTTCCCGGGATTTTTTTAATTCTTTTTTATTCTTTCCTCTGCCGTGATTTCCTTCCGATCTTTCTTTTTTGTTATTTTCCATTCGGCATGGACATGCTATAATAAAAGCTGTTTCGGGCTTGACCCGCTGTCTGTACGGTGAACCGAGCCTGTTATTTTAAGGAAAGAGAGCAAATGAACCATGAAATCTAAAAACATAATATCCGAAGATAAATTCAAAAGCAAATGGGGCTTCATCATATCCTGCATCGGAAGCTCTGTAGGAATGGCAAATATCTGGCTGTTTCCCTACCGTGCCGGTGAATTTGGAGGCGCCGCCTTCCTTATTCCCTATATTTTGTTTGTCGTCCTGATAGGATTCACGGGCGTTATCGGTGAAATGGCTTTTGGACGCGCTATGCAGTCCGGCCCTCTCGGGGCATTTAAAAAAGCCTTTGAAATAAAGAAGCATCCCAGACTGGGAGCCTTCATCGGGCTGATCCCTGTGATCGGTTCCCTTGGGATTGCCATCGGCTACAGCGTGATCATCGGATGGATCCTGAAATTTCTCGCTGATTCCATCACAGGCAGCATTGTAAATAAAGAAGATCCCGCCGCTGTATTCACAGAACTTTCCCGGGAATTCGGAAGCATCCCGTGGCATCTCCTCGGTCTGATCCTTGTACTGATCTTTATGTCATTCGGCATCTCCCGGGGAATCGAAAACATGAACAAAGTCATGATGCCTGCATTTTTTGTCCTGTTCCTTTTTCTTGCAGCCAGAGTTGCCTTTCTGGACGGTTCGGCACCGGGATATTCCTATCTCTTCAAGCCTGACTGGTCCGCAATGGCGGATCCGAAGACCTGGGTTTATGCCATGGGACAGGCATTTTTCTCACTCTCCCTTGCCGGGAGCGGGACTGTAGTCTACGGAAGCTATTTGCAGTCTGATGTTGATGTAGTGAGCAGCGCGAAATATGTAGCATTTTTCGACACTCTGGCAGCGATCCTTGCAGGTCTGGTCATCATCCCCGCAGTTTTCGCATACGGCATGGAACCAAACTCCGGTCCGGGACTTCTCTTCATCACCATCCCTGCCGTCATCCGGAGCATCCCATTCGGACAGGTCTTTGCCATCCTGTTTTTCCTTGCTGTATTCTTCGCCGGAGCCACTTCCCTTATCAACCTTCTGGAAAGCCCGGTTGAAGCGCTCCAGAAACGGCTCGGCTGGTCCAGGAAATCCTCCATTGCAGTTGTAGGAGCTGTGACTGCCGCCGCAGGCATCTTTGTAGAAGGCAGGCTTCTCAGTCCCTGGATGGACAGCATCTCCATCTATGTGATCCCCCTGGGAGCGCTCCTCGCCGGGATAACAATGTTCTGGGTCTGCGGCAGCACATTTGCCCGCAACGCCGTACAGCTTGGCAGGAATCGGACACTCGGGAAATGGTTTAAACCGATGACAAAATATGTATTCTGCGGGGTGGCTGTGCTCGTGTATATACTCGGAATATTCTTCGGGGGCATCGGCTGATGAAATCCGGATTTGCCGGGGAGCCCGGGATCGAGTAAATCGGACGAAAACACAAATCCAGATTTCTACACTTGTTTCATGCACGTCACTGCCATTGCCCCGGGACCGATATGGCATGCAACGCTCAGAGACAGCGGTCCTTCCACTATCTCATATCCGGGGAAGCGGTCCACGATCTCCTGCTTCCACTCCTGTGCTTCTTCTTTTGAACAGGTATATGCCATGCCCAGGACCATGTCGTTTTTCACGTCTGCGAACCGCTCGTTCAGATCTTTCTCAATGGCATTCAACATAGTCTTTTTCGCTGCTTTCCATCCTCTAACTTTAGCAAATGCGTCCAGCTTCTCGCCCTGGATCTGCAGTACAGGCTTCAGGTTGAGCACGGTACCGATCGCAGCCGCGGCCGGCGTGATCCTGCCCCCTTTTTTGAGATATTTCAGGGTGTCCACTGTAATGTAGATACTCGCCCGAAGTTTTTCCCTCTCCAATACTTCCTTGATGTCTGATGCAGACATTCCCTGATCCCGGAGTTTCATGGCATCATACACAGACTGTTCCTGGGTAACAGAGATCCGCTGGTTATCAACGACCTGAACCCGTCCTTTATATTCCGCCGCAATGGACATTGCTGTAAAACATGTACTGGAAAGTCCGCTGGACATGGGAATGCAAACGATCTCATCGTACTCTTTGAGCACCTTCTCCCACAGTTCCATCACATTGCCGGGGGAAGGCTGTGATGTGGAAATATCTGAATCCGCCCCCAGCTTTTCATAAAACTGTTCCTGCGTCAGAGTAATATCTTCCAAAAACAGTTCCCCATCAATAAAGAATGGCATGGGGAGTACATATATCCCCAGTTCTCTGCCTCTGTCCTGCGTGATCCCGCTGTTACTGTCCGTAACGATCGCTACCTTAGTCATCTTCCGCTCCATTTCTGCCGCCTTCCGAGGCGATGGCAGATCCTTTCTTTGTATAATTCCATGTCTGATCTTAATTCTTAAAGCTGTGGATCGGCGCCGGAATCCTTCCCTTCCTGCTGATAAACGCCTCACATCCGAATTCATTTACCGGCATAATAGGCGCATAGCCCAGAAGCCCGCCAAACTCTGCCATATCTCCCACATCTTTTCCTATCACCGGAATAAGCCGGACTGCTGTCGTCTTTTGGTTTACCATTCCGATCGCCATCTCGTCTGCAATAATGCCTGAGATCGTAGCCGCGCTCGTCTTTCCGGGGATTGCGATCATATCCAGTCCTACCGAGCAGACACAGGTCATTGCTTCAAGTTTTTCCAATGTAAGGGACCCCGCATGTACCGCATCGATCATCCCCTGATCCTCGCTGACAGGGATAAAGGCGCCGCTCAAGCCGCCCACATAGGAAGATGCCATGACTCCGCCCTTTTTCACCTGATCATTCAACATGGCAAGAGCTGCCGTCGTACCCGGAGCCCCTACTCTCTCCAGACCGATCTCCTCCAATATTTCCGCCACGCTGTCGCCCACTGCCGGGGTGGGAGCAAGAGATAGATCCACAATGCCAAACGGTATGCCCAGGCGCTGGGAAGCCTCTCCCGCTACGAGCTGTCCCACTCTGGTCACCTTGAAAGCAGTCTTCTTGATCGTCTCACACAGTTCTTCGAACCCTTTGCCGCGCACCTTTTCCAGAGCCTTTTTCACAACTCCGGGGCCGCTGACTCCAACATTGATCACTGCGTCTCCCTCCGTCACGCCGAGGAATGCTCCAGCCATAAACGGATTGTCATCCGGAGCGTTACAGAAGATCACCAGTTTTGCACATCCCAGTGAATCTCTCTCCTTTGTAGCTTCCGCAGAAGCTTTCACTATCTCTCCGCAGAGTCTGACAGCGTCCATATTGATTCCGGTCTTTGTGGAGCCGACATTTACAGAACTGCAGATACGCTCAGTCTCTGCAAGTGCCTGCGGGATCGAACGGATCAGGTTTTCGTCGCTCTTTGTCATGCTCTTAGACACAAGAGCGGAATAACCGCCGATAAAGTTCACGCCCACAGTCTCTGCCGCCCGGTCAAGTGTCTTTGCGACCATGACAAAATCTTCCGGCGTCCTGCAGGCTGCTGCCCCCACAAGAGCGATCGGAGTGACCGAGATTCTCTTGTTCACGATCGGAATCCCAAATTCCGTCTCTATATCCTGTCCTACAGATACCAGGTCTTTTGCAGTATTTGTGATCTTTTCATAAATCTTGCGGTTCAGCTCATTTAAGTCAGAGTCAACGCAGTCAAGAAGGCTGATCCCCAGCGTGATAGTCCTCACATCCAGATTCTCATGCTCGATCATCTTATTTGTCTCTGACACTTCATACATATTGATCATATCTGTATCCTCTCAATCTCATTCTCTTACAGTCTGTGCATTTTTTCAAAAATCTCTTCTCTCTGGCAGCGGATGCTCACGCCGATCTCCTCGCCCAGCTTCTCCATTTCATCGCACAGAACCGTGAAGTCTTTCTTAAGATCCGACACATCTGTGATCACCATCATATTAAAGTAACCCTGGATGATCGTCTGGGAAATATCCAGGATATTGATCTCATTTTCCGCAAGGTAAGTACACACCTTTGCAACGATCCCCACAGTATCCTTTCCAAGCACTGTTACAATACACTTCTTCATTTTTCTTATCCTCCTTGATCAGACCATTATGATATCAGAAACAGTATCCCTGCCGGCGACAAACATATCCAGATCCTCGCCCCGGTAATCATTGTCGCCCAGAGTCACCTCAAGCTTCACCGTTTCATATGCAAGTTTGGCATAATTATTCTCTTTGCTTAAATGTCCGAGGACAATATGCTTCAGATTATCATGTAGTATATCACAAAGCAGACGCCCTGACAATTCATTTGACAGATGCCCTTTATCCCCCAGAATACGCTGTTTTAAATAGTAAGGATACCCGCCGACTTCCAGCATATGGATATCATGGTTCGCCTCCAGGAGGACCGCGTCAAGGTCTTTCAGATGTTCCACTGTATACTCATCATATTTCCCCAGATCCGTTGCCACTGCCACAGATTTCCCGCCGCATTCCAGGCGGTATCCCGAAGGTTCATTGGCGTCATGGGAGATCGCAAACGGGTCTACCGTCACATCTCCCAGAGCAAACGGCTCATCAGTATGTATCGGATGAAGGAGCCCCTCCGGCATCCTCCCCAGTCCCGAGTAACTTAAGATCCCCTCTATGGTTCCCGGAGTCGCGTACACCGGGATCTCATATTTCCTGCTGAACACACCCAGTCCCTGAATATGATCCGAATGCTCATGCGTTATGAGTATCCCGCTCAGCTCCTCTCCTTTGATCTCCAGCTTTTTTAGTCCTTCCTCTATTCTTTTTTTGCTGATCCCTGTATCCACAAGAAGGTGCGTGTTATCGCTGCCCACATAGATACAGTTGCCGCTGCTCCCGCTGGCAATGCTGCACATTCTCATAATCCTAATCTCTCTCCTATTTGTCGCTTTGTATCTTCAAAATCTCCACTGTTATCTATGACAGCAGAGCACGCAGAGCGGAACCTTTCTTCCCCGGGCTGTGAAGCGATCATCCGCGTGATTCTTTCATCAGTATAGCCTCGCGAAGCTTTCAGACGCTCCCGGCGCACATCCTCTTTCGTATAAATATACCACAGTTCATCACACAGCTCCTTTCCCGCATCCGGCAGAAGCGCCGCCTCTACCACATAGAGGCTTGCGCCCTCCTCCGTTTTCTGTGCGATATCTTCCTTTACCCGGCGTATAACTGCCGGATGAACAATTTCATTCAATGCCTGAAGCTCCTTCTCCTCAGAAAAGACAATTCGGGAAAGCTCCGCCCGGTCCAATTCCCCGTCTCTGCCGACCACGCGGCTGCCGAAATGATCTGCAATCTGTCTGAAGCAGTCTGTTCCTTTCTTCTGGAGCTCTTTTGCCGTTTCATCCATCTGGCAGACATACGCGCCATAAGCATCTTCCAGCCAGCGGAGTACCTCGCTCTTTCCAGAGCCCACTCCGCCGGTGATCCCAAGAACCTTCAACTTATATTCCTCCTTATTTCGCCTCGTACCAGTTCTTCCCGGTATGCATATCCGCGATCAGGGGAACTGAGAGTTCCGCGGCATTCTCCATCTTATCCTTTAAAATTGCTTTGACCTCATCAACTTCCGACTCCTCCGCTTCGATCAGGAGTTCATCATGAACCTGGAGGATGAGGCGTGACTTCATGTTCCGCTTCTTCATCTCTTCGCTGACGCCGATCATGGCGATCTTGATGATGTCAGCCGCAGTCCCCTGGATAGGCGCGTTCATTGCAACCCTCTCCCCAAAATTCCTCTGCATGAAATTACTGGATTTCAGCTCCGGAACCGGTCTCCTCCTTCCGAACAAAGTCACTGCATATCCTTTCTCCTTTGCATGCTCGACCGAATCGTCAAGGAACTTTTTAATGCCTGGGTAGGTCTCAAAATAATGCTCGATATACTGAGCCGCCTCTTTTCTTGTAATGCTCAGGTCCTGACTCAGACCGAAAGAGCTGATTCCGTACACAATACCGAAATTAACCGCCTTAGCGTTGCGCCGCTGAAGGTCCGTCACCTCGTCAAACGGTGTATGAAACACCTGGGACGCAGTCATCCGGTGGATATCTCTCGCCTCCCGGTACGCCTGGATCAATTGCTCATCACCGGAGCAATGTGCCAGGATCCTCAGCTCAATCTGGGAATAATCGGCATCCACAAACACGCACCCTTCTTTCGGCACAAAAACCTTGCGTATCAGCCTTCCCAGCTCCATACGGACCGGTATATTCTGGAGATTCGGCTCCGTACTGCTCAGACGTCCGGTGGCTGTTACAGTCTGGTTAAACTTCCCATGGATACGCCCGTCATTTCCTATATATACTGCCAGACCATCCGCATAGGTCGATTTCAGTTTTGCAAGCTGGCGATACTCTAATATCTTTGCCACGATCGGGTAATCCGGAGCCAGCTTATCAAGCACATCCGCCGCGGTTGAATACCCCGTTTTCGTTTTTTTAGCGTGCGGCATGCCAAGCTTTTCAAAAAGGATCACGCCGAGCTGCTTCGGAGAATTGATATTAAACTCTTCACCCGCCAGTTCATAAATTTCTTTCTCCAGATCCACGATCCGGGTTCCCAGCTGGTCACCGTAAACCTTCAGAGCTTCAGCCTCTACCTTAACTCCCGCATTTTCCATATCATACAGAGTAAACACCAACGGCATCTCTATGTCAAAGAAGAGGCGTTCCATCTCCTGCTCTCTCAGCTTTTTATCCAGAATTGGCGCAGCCGCGTAAGCGGTATACGCTTCATAGCATGCCTTGGCGGCATCGTCCGATTTCTCATCGATCAGCAGACCGAGCTGTTCCCTTGCAACATCTTCATAGTCATAATCACTCTTCAGCGGATTCAAAAGATACGCTGCCACGATCACATCAAAACTGTTTTCCTTCTTTGCCTTCGGAAGATAGGAAAGATATTCTTTCAGCCCGCACATTGCAAAGCGTTTTGCCTTCCCGGCAAGCTCCGACAGTTCAGAAAAAAGGAAGTCCATATCTGTGTCCATGCCGCAGGGGAACGAATAAATCTTGTCCTGTCCGAAAGCAATGGCGATCCTTCCGAAACCGGATGAATGCGCAAACAGAGGCAGCACGTTCCCCGGATCTTTTGAGACAGCCGCCCCGGCGCATTCTGCTTCTGCCGCTTCTGCAAAGATCCTCCGTATCTCCTCTTTATCAGTGATTTCGCGGAAAGTCTTTTCTATCTCATTTGAAGATGCCTCAACATCAAAACGGCTCAGCATATTTTTAAATTGCAGACGCTTGAAAAGCTCGTGGGCTTCCTTTGTATATGGATTTCCATGGCGAGCCTTCTCAATATCAAAATCAATATCCGCATGAGTATTAATGGTTGCCAGCACCTTGCTCATTTTCGCCTGCTCCCAGTATTCTTTCAGGTTTTTGCTGGCGCGGGGCGGCTTCAGTTCATCTGCATGCTCGTATGCATTTTCAATGGTCTGATAATCCTGTATGATCTTTGTCGCCGTCTTTTCCCCCACGCCCGGCACTCCGGGAATATTGTCGGAAGCATCGCCCATCAAAGCTTTCACGTCGATAAATTCTTTCGGCGTAACGCCGTATCTCTCTTTCACCTCTGCGGCATTGTAATCCTCCACTTCCGTCTTCCCCTGTTTCGTCTTTGGGATACGGATCTTCACATGCTCTGTAGCAAGCTGCAGTGTATCTCTGTCACCTGAAATGATAGAAACATCCATGCCTTTCGCCTCGCACATACAGGAAATCGTACCTAAGAGATCATCTGCCTCAAGCCCCGCCTGCTCGATGATCTCAATGTCCATCGCCCGAAGCACCTCTTTGATCACGGGCACCTGCTGCCTCAGTTCTTCTGCCATGGGCTTTCTCGTGCCTTTATAATCTGCATACATTTCATGCCTGAACGTTGGCGCATGCACATCAAATGTGACGGTCAGGTACTCCGGTTTCTCTTCATCCAAAATCTTGAACATAATATTCAAAAAACCATAGACTGCGTTCGTGTGGAGCCCTTCCGAGTTTGTCAGGTCCGGAACCCCGTAAAACGCCCGGTTCAAAATACTGTGTCCGTCTATCAGTACGATCTTCTCTCTCATCAAAATCTTCCTCCGTCCATAACTGTCACCGCCTGCACACATTTTGTCAGACAGCGGCACAACGCATAGCTTACTAAAGTATACACTAAAAACCATCTTTTTAAAAGGCTGATTTTGTGGTATTATATTGCGGCGGGAACTCTTACATTTATTATGAATTTCAATTAAAATATTTGCACAGCAAAGGAGCGATCAGATTATGGATGGGATTATCTTTGATATAGACGGCACACTCTGGGACTCGACAGATCCCGTTGCAGCCTCATGGAACCGGGCAATTCAGGAAAACTCCTCTCTGGACCTTACGGTCGACGCCAAGATCCTGAGCGGGCTTTTCGGGAAGACAATGACAGAGATCGGAAACGAGCTTTTTCCCGCTCTTCCTGTAAAAGAAAGGGAACATCTTCTCAATATCTGTTTAGAACAGGAAAACAATTATCTGGAACAGCATCCGGGCATCTTTTACGACGGAGTGATCGAAACCATAAAAAAACTATCCGAAAAGCACCCTCTCTTTATCGTCAGCAACTGTCAGCGCGGATATATCGAAGTAACCATCAAAAGCGGAGGGATCGAGTCCTGCATCAAGGATCATCTATGTTTTGGAGAGACACAGGTATCCAAAGGTCAGACTCTGCTCATGCTGATGGAGAGAAACGGGCTCAAAGAACCGGTATATGTAGGCGATACTCAGGGTGACGCCAATGCGTGCAGAGAAGCAGGCATCCCGTTCATCTTTGCCGAATATGGGTTCGGGAATGTTCCTGATGCCGAAATAAGGATACACGCTTTTTCGGAACTCAGCAGGATGTTTTTATAAAAACGGCTTACCATTCCGCATCTGTAACAAAAACAGGGCTGCTGCTTCACGGTTTTCAATCGTAAAGCAGCAGCCCGAATATCATGTATCTAAATTCATAATCTGTTATTCAGCTGCAGGCGTTTGACTTTTGTCTTATGCCTATTTTACTCTTTTCCTTGCTTCTTTCATTGACAAGGCAGCAATTACAAACATACCGGATATACCTGCCAAAACGATCCACAGGGAGGCATCTGCCGCATCTCCCGTTTTAGGGGATCTCGCTGTAGTGTCTGTTGCCGCAGTAATCTGGACATCCGCCGATTTGGCTGCGGGAGCAGACTGGGACGATGGCTTTTCTGTCACTGTATCCTGCTCAGTCTTATTTTCTGAAGTTCCATCACCATCCGATGTTATTCCAGCGGCGTTATCCGTATTATCCTTCGGCGTCGTGCCACCCTCATCTTCTGACGGAGTTGTTTCTGTTTCCGTCTCTGGCGGTGCTGTTACTGTATCATCCGGCGTTGTGCTGTCTGTCTCCGGCAGTGTCGTCACTGTATCATCCGGCGTTGTGCTGTCTGTCTCCGGCGGTGTCGTCACCGTATCATCCGGCGCTGTGTTATCTGTTCCCTGATAATCCTTACCGCCGCCGAGTGTATCAAGGTTCCAGGCATGTGCAGCGGCCTTCTCTCCCCAGTACGGGTCTGAAGCATAGCTCACATTGATACCGCCGCCTTTATTGCCGAGATATTCCCCATGGTTTGACCACTGTCCGTCTTTTAGATAAGCATTTGCCATCTGGTAATTCATAAATTCGCGGATGCAGTCATCAATACTGGAAAACGCATATGCATCTCCCGGTGAACTGTCCACAGCATTCAGTCCGAAGATATTATTCTTTGTCAGACAGATATTGCTTCTTCCCCACGCACTTTCATTGATCGCAATACCAAGAGACAGCAGCGCATTAACAGAATATGTATTCTGATATTTCACAAAACTGTTTCCTGTCCCCGTCAGTTTTGAAGATGCCGGATCTACTCCGGCGTTGGTCATTGCCGCGCTCAGCATGCTGTCAAGTTCGTCACCCGTATAACTTGTGGAAAGATTCATATCCAAAAACTGGAAGTAGTTATTGAACGGATTTCCTGCATTTACTGCTGATGCTCCGTTTGTGCCTTGCTGGTAATCTGTGAGCATTACACTGTAATCTGTATAGAAGTAATGTCCGTCATAACTGTAATATTTTCCGCCCTCGTTCAAGTAAGAGGGTGCGGTACCGTTGTTGATCGCTGACGCGGGTGCAGTTTCCAGATTCTGGGATATGTAATGAAGCAGTCTTCCGGATGACACCGTATAATAGCTTACCTTATCTGCCACAGCGCTATAATCTACAAGCTCCACCTCAGAAGCACTTACCGTACCGGTCACACCGGAAAGCATAAACCGGAACTTGTTTTTTATTGTATACTTATATACAATTCTGTATTCAGACCACTTACCGACATTGAGACTCCGCCCGTGATCACAACTGCTTTTTCTTTAAACATCCTGTACCTCCATATAGAAAAAGCCCGGAAACGCTGCCATTTCCGGGTTTTTCTATCTTTCATTCAATGCGGATGGTGGGACTTGAACCCACACGAGGTCACCCCCGCAAGATTTTGAGTCTTGTGCGTCTGCCATTCCGCCACATCCGCTTAATCGGCCTCCTGTGGAAGCCAAATCTGATTATATCACTTGTACAATCCCATTGCAACATTTTTCTGTTTTATCAACGGCAATTTCCCTTACAGCCGCGAATCAGTTTTTCTCTCCGATAAGCTTTTTCCCAATCTCAAAGCAGTCAAATGTCGCAAAATAATCTGCCGGTTTCTCTGCACGGCGGATCAGCTGCACGCTGCCGTCCTCTTTCAGAAGAAGCTCTGCTGATTTCAGCTTTCCGTTATAGTTATATCCCATTGCAAATCCGTGCGCCCCGGTATCATGGATCACAAGATAATCGCCCGTTTCGATCTCCGGAAGCATCCTATCGATCGCGAACTTGTCATTATTCTCGCACAGGGAACCCGTCACATCATATTTATGGTCGCATGGCGCATTTTCCTTCCCAAGCACTGTGATGTGATGATACGCGCCGTACATTGCCGGACGCATCAGGTTCACCGCGCAGGCATCTACACCGATATAATCCTTATGCGTGTGTTTTTCGTGGATCGCCTTTGTCACAAGGCAGCCATACGGTCCCATCATGTAGCGTCCCAGCTCAGTGTAGATCTCCACATCCCCCATCCCTGCCGGGACAAGCACTTCCTCGTATACCTTTCTGACCCCTTCGCCGATGGCGCGGATATCGTTCGGCTCCTGATCCGGTCTGTACGGGATTCCGATCCCGCCGGAAAGATTGATAAACTTGATGTGCACTCCGGCCTCTTTAGAGAGCCTCACCGCCTGTTCAAAGAGCACCTTCGCAAGCATCGGGTAATAGTCATTTGTCACTGTATTGCTGGCAAGGAATGCGTGGAGCCCGAACTCTTTTGCGCCTTTGCTTTTTAAAATCTTATACGCCTCAAGGATCTGTTCAGTTGTCATACCGTACTTAGCATCTCCCGGGTTGTCCATGATGTCATTGCTGATCTTGAAAAGTCCGCCCGGATTGTAACGGCAGCTGATCGTTTCCGGGATATATCCGATCGTCTTCTCAAGGAAATCAATATGGGTGATGTCATCCAGATTGATGATCGCGCCCAGCTTCTCCGCCAGTGCGAAATCCTCTGCCGGCGTGTCATTGGATGAAAACATAATATCTGCACCTCTGATGTCCATGGCGTCCGAGAGCATGAGTTCTGTGTAGGAAGAACAGTCACAGCCACAGCCATACTCCTTTAAAATCTGGATCAGGAAGGGATTCGGGGTCGCCTTTACAGCAAAATATTCTTTGTATCCCTTGTTCCATGAAAACGCCTCTTTTAACGCCTTGACATTTTCTCTGATTCCTCTCTCATCGTACAGATGGAAAGGCGTAGGATATGTTTTTGTGATCTCTTCGATCTGTCCCTTTGTAACAAACGGTTTTTTAATCATTTTTTTCTTTCTCCTTTTCGTATCTTTATAAGTTCGATCTCATTTGCCAGAGCAGTCTTAAAAATTTTTACAAAATTCTTCTGTCCCGAATACAGACAGGTATTCATACTGCCCGGTCCATACTCTCCCGACAGTACATATCTGGAATCAGTAATCAACCCGATCTGGTTTTCCTTTGCATCCGTCACATACACAAGCGCACCATCAAAACAAAACTCATTGTCTGTGATGAGTACAATCTTCCTTCCTCTTTCAGCCAGATGAGACAGAGGTTCTCGCAGTTGTTCCAGACATGCCGCTGAACAGGAAAGATAAACCCTTTCCTCAGCGCTCTCCAGAAGACAGCAGATCCTGTCCCGGATGTTGTCTTCTCCATCCACTGTGATATATCCTTCTTCTTCTGATTCCTCTCGGGGCAGATTCAGACACAGCCAGCGTTTTTCTTCCTCCATCCTGCGGATCCTGCTCCCGCAGAATTCCTCCGGACAGACCGGGATATATTTTCTCGCAGATTCCTCTACCAGATAAGCCGCTCCCTTTTCCACAAGGGCCGCAAGGGATGTATAAGCGTTAGACCTGGAGATTCCCGTACCTCTGGCAATCTCATAGCCCGTCTGCTTCCCTCCGGAAAGCAGACGCTCATAGACAATCGCTTCCTGCCTTGAGAGCCCGAAATGCATCAGATATTCCGATGCCCTGTGATCCTCCATATGCCGCCTCTTTCGTCATGTTTATTTTAGTAGTTCTTTTCAGGAACACTATATTACACTTCCATCGCACTGTCAACAATTATTTCACATACAAAACCCGCGGAAAATGCCGGTATGTCATTCTCCGCGGGAAATAAAAACTTTTATATTGTCATTATTATCAGGTCTCTGTATGCTTCCCTGCCTTATTCTACCGTCGCGATCCTCATCATGTTGCTTGCCGCGCTCCGCTCCTGTTTGACATTCGGGGAAGGAATGCCCGCTGTGAGCACGACCACGTCGCCGGTCTCTGCATACTGTTTTACCTTCGCCAGTTCGATAGCTCCATCACAGATATCGTCTGTTGTATTAAACTCCCTGGATTTGATCGGAACCACGCCCCAGTAGATGGACATTCTCCTTAAAGTCCGCTCATTTGGGGTAACGCCGAGAATCACCTGTCTTGGTCTCAAATTGGATACAACTCTTGTCGTAGCTCCCGATACAGACGGAGTGATAATACATTTTGCATTCAGATTCGCAGCCGCAAGTACGGAAGAATATCCGACAGCGCTGTCCAGGCCTTTCTTTAAGTGTCCGCCCGTCTTATCCAGTATTGTTTCATAATCCAAATGCTGTTCTGTACTTTCAATAATATGAACCATCATCTGAAGCGCTTCCAGCGGGTACTTACCCTGAGCCGTCTCGCCGGAAAGCATCACTGCGTCCGTGCCGTCATATACCGCGTTGGCGACATCTGTTACTTCCGCTCTTGTCGGGCGCGGGTTTCTCATCATGGAATCAAGCATCTGCGTAGCAGTGATGACTGTCTTAAAGTTACTGTTGCACTTCTGGATCAGCATTTTCTGCAGATACGGTACTTCCTCAGCCGGGATCTCCACTCCAAGGTCTCCGCGGGCAACCATGATGCCGTCCGCCGCGCGGATGATCTCATCGATATTTTTAATACCTTCCGCATTTTCAATTTTTGCGATGATCGGAATATACGGCGCACCGAGTTCTTTTAAGTATGCCTTGATCTCAAGCACGCACTCTGCATTTCTCACAAAAGAAGCCGCGATAAAATCGATTCCCTGCTCCACGCCGAAACGGATATCGTCTTTATCCTTCTCTGTGATTGCAGGAAGGCGCACTGCCACATTCGGTACATTCACGCCTTTTTTCTCTCCTAATTCGCCGCCATTGACAACTTCACAGACAATATCCCTCTCTGTCTTTGAAATCACCTTCAGTCCGATCAGACCGTCATCGATCAGGATGAGTTTTCCTGCATCTACATCCTGTACAAGACCTGCATAGCTAATGGACACTCTGTCTTGATCTCCTACGATCTCATCCACTGTCAGCGTAAACTGCGCTCCTGTTTCCAGAGTGATCTTTTTACCGTCTTTCAGCACGCCCGTGCGGATTTCCGGTCCCTTAGTATCAAGGAGGATCGCTGTGTTCGTATGGAGTTCGGCTCTAAGCTCTTTGAGAAGGTCCATTCTGCCTTTCTGCTCCTCATGGTCGCCGTGCGAAAAATTGAAACGAGCCACATCCATGCCATTCTCTATCAGCTTTTTCATAAGCTCTCTGTCATTCGTATTAGGTCCCATCGTGCAAACAACTTTTGTCTTTTTCATCAGTTCTGGTACTCTCCTTTTTAAAATATATCATCCTGCCTATTTCACATGTTCATGTGTAAACAGGTGGTCCTGGCAATATTCATAATTCCCGTTGCATTTAGAGCAGAAACGGAACTCCAGGCAGGGATCATCCAGCTCGGTCCTGCCGCACACGGCGCACCGGTGCTTTGCCCCGTTGGAATAATGCATATGCGGCGCGGACTGACGTTTGAATTTTGCCTTGCGCGCTCTTTCTTTCGGCGAAAATCTCCTCATATTTCTAGAAGACAGGAAGAAGATCACAAAGTTTAAAAGAGACGCTCCGATCGCCACGCGGGTAACGATCCCTCCACGGATAAAATAGTACAGCGCCATCGCCGCATAGACAAGCGCCATCCATTTCATCTTGATCGGCAGGATAAAATACAGATATACTTCCATCTCCGGATAGATTGCTGCAAATGCCAGGAAAATGGACATGGTGATATAGTTCGTGCTGACCATTCCCGCCAGCGAGAGCGGCAGCTCCACATGGAATCCGAAGAAATATACCGCGTAAAGGATAAATACTCCCAGGACAGTAAAAATCAGCCCGGAGAAAATATATACATTATACCTGAATGTTCCCCACGTACGCTCCAAGGCTGTTCCCAGTGAATAGTACAGCAATACCAGGAATAAAAGAGAAATCGGATACCTCGTCGGCGGTATGAGAACCCATGATACAAGCCTCCACACCTGCCCCCGCACGATCAACGCCGGTTCCAGGGTGAGCCATCCCAGAAGGTCAGGCATCAGATACATCACTCCGAAACCTATAACATACCCTGCCAGCAGGTACACAGTCAGGTTCGGGATTGCAAAACGTCCCAGTTTCCTTTCCAATTTATCCAGCCAATTCAAATCGATCCTACTCCTTACATATGGAATTCAAAATGATAACAATCGATACAATTGTAACGTCCGCCTTTTTGTTTGTCAAATACATGTTTCACCTTTTCAGAGGTTTAACATCATCTTTATATAAAATATCCATAATAACAGGAATTATTTTCAAATCCCGCATAATAATAACAATTGTTTTTTCAAAACACGTGTCGTATAATGTAGATTGTTGTATAATGCGTGAATGCATTTAATAAGAAAGAACTCATATAAATTTTAGTACAAAAGATTGGAGATTATACAATGAGTCTGAAAGAATTACATACTCTTGGGATCGATATCGGTTCCACTACGGTGAAAATTGCGATTCTGGATGAAGAAAACGAGGTACTCTTCTCCGATTATGAACGACATTTTGCCAATATCCAGGAGACGCTCTCCGACCTTCTGGGGCGTGCTCTCTATAAACTCGGTCCGATCCAGGTTTCTCCAGTGATCACAGGAAGCGGCGGTCTGACCCTGGCAAAGCATCTGGGAGTCCCCTTTGTTCAGGAGGTTATCGCCGTTTCCACGGCGCTCCAGGACTATGCGCCCCAGACAGACGTTGCCATCGAGCTGGGCGGGGAGGACGCCAAGATCATTTATTTTGAAGGCGGCAATGTAGAGCAGCGCATGAACGGAGTCTGTGCCGGAGGTACAGGTTCTTTTATCGACCAGATGGCTTCTCTCCTGCAGACGGATGCCTCCGGTCTGAACGAGTACGCAAAAAATTATCAGGCGCTCTATTCCATCGCGGCCCGCTGCGGTGTGTTTGCCAAGTCTGACATTCAGCCGCTGATCAACGAAGGAGCCTCCAAGGAAGACCTTGCGGCGTCTATCTTCCAGGCAGTGGTCAACCAGACCATCAGCGGACTGGCCTGCGGCAAACAGATCCGGGGACATGTTGCGTTTTT
>ERZ791922.754-NODE-754-length-16502-cov-3.202529_pt1 | contig 16502 bp, 20 predicted proteins | sample MGYA00510134_ERZ791922 | MGnify/ENA primary metagenome ERZ791922 (study PRJEB30046, sample SAMN00792101) | human gut metagenome | study: EMG produced TPA metagenomics assembly of the A metagenome-wide association study of gut microbiota in type 2...
CAGAATGATTTGACCGGGAACAGATACGGGTGATTACCTACTTACGAATATAATGGTTAAAACACTAAATATTGCTTTCTTGGTACGCATAAGTACTTCTCCTTCCAACTTCTGTTCCTTTTTTAGATACACTCATTTATTCAAGATTTTTTATAACTAAGTTGTAATTGCTATCATAATGCAGTCCAAGTTCTCTACACATTCTATCGTTTACCTTATCTAAGGCTTTCTTGTATTCTGCGTACTGTGGAGATAGCACCATCAAATTAGGAATGAATATGTCGTTATATCCTTTATCTTGGAACTCTTTCTGCATTTTTCTCTGGGCAATAAATGACGGATGATATTTCATAATGCCAGTTTTCATTTTAGCACCTTTCTTTACCATTTCTTTTAATTTTTCATATTCGCTTTCACTCATATCACGATAATAAGCTATCATCTCATCTGCAGTTCTTGTTTCCGGTGCAATCCCACCTGCTATTTTTATACCTATTCCCATAACAAAAGGAACTTTCAATGTCGTTTCATCGCAATACTCTAATATATTCCGCAGGGCTTGCTTCTGCTCCAGAGTCTTTAATCTCACATTAAGAAATGGTTTGAAGTGACTTTTTAAGTAATCTCCCCATTCTTTTCCCGGCAACAAAGACTCAATCGCATTTTCGACAGTTTGATAATCAAGTATCTCATTTGCCTTGTCTGCATCACCATCATCTAAAAATTGCTTCAACGCTTCAAGTTCTGCGTCCTGTAAAATTTTTTCCTGTAATTTTTCCTGATAAATACGTAAAAGAATACTTTTATCATCTTTTTCCAAAAGGATTTGTATATCTTTAATACCAATCCCAAGCTTTCTATATACCGAAATTTTTTTTAAAGTTTTAACATCTTGCATGGAGTAGTTTCGATAGCCGTTGCTATCTTTATCTACTGACAACAATCCTTTTTCTTCATAGTATTTAACTGCACGCTTTGTCATTCCGACTTCCTTAATAATTTCATTCAATAACATCGGACACACCTCCTTGTGATGATAGTATAAGGGTATACGTTACGTACAAGTCAATATATTTTTGAAGTTTTCATTTCAATCATACAACTGCCAATTTATCTATTACTTTTTCTTTATTCTTTCATTTTCTAATAAAATAATTGCTACACTTGCAACAACAAATGCAGAAATGCAAATTATCGTTCCGCTTATTTGAACAGAACTATTGATAATACCTGTGAAACCATTGATAACTGCTAAAACAATTCCACATAAACAAATAGCCAACATCACTTTCGATATCATTCTATAATTTTTCATTTTTCTTTCCTCCAAAACTTCTTACTTCTATTTCTTTCATGATTAAAATAGTTCCTAAAATATATCCACAATCCCAATTTTTGAATTTTTCATTCTCATAATGAAAACAAGGATGTTTAAATACAATACCTGCACCAATCCCATTATCAAAAGTTTTTAAATAATCCTCATCGTCAGAAGATAAAACTTTTATAGATTTTGGAAAATTATTGCCGAACACTTCGTCGTCACTATAAATATCCTTTTGATACTTTGGCAATGCCAGTATTTTCCCCTTCATTAAAAAATTAACTGACATTCTATATATTTTGGAAACTGATGTTTCTTCATCTTCTGGTATCTCATAAATCATTTTATCAATCTCTATTTTATCTAAGTCAACTCCTAGCGAGTAGAAAAACAGCTGCTGTTCTGATGATAAACTTTCAATAAACTCTATATTAGCCGTTTTATCAGTAGAATAATCAGCCTCTTGATATAATTGTTTGGTCAAATTCACATCAATATCTAATTGCCAAGGATCAAAATTAAAAATCATACGAATAGCCCTCCTTAAATCCACGAATCGTTCTGATTTCTTTATCAGTCAGTAAAACTTCATCTTCCACCTGAAAGACTGAACGTTTAATCTATATGTTGTTTACCTCTCATTGTTTGAACAGTAAGTTTTAATACACACACCGTATTTACCATCACTTCGTTATATTCCCAATCTTTTCCGGTTAAATGATTCATGATGGCATTAAGCCCTATGATTTTTTCAGTACGATCCTCAACAATCTCAATTTTACCTTCACCAATAACACTTTGATAATATGCAGTATAATTACAAGCGACATCCGATTCTTTAATCTGATAATTCGTATCTAATTCAAATCCCACATTTGGATTTTTCTTTATTAATTCAATCTTCCGTCCGTCTTTTGCACTATGAAAATATAAGATAATATGATCCTCATTAATTACCTCTCCAAAATTAAGAGGTACAATATAAACTTTACCTTCGTCAATCAGACCAAGCCGGCAACAATAGGACTTTTTTATTATCTGAAATATTGTTTCGTTATCCCTAATTTCTCTATCTGTTCTTCTCAATGTTTAATCCCCCCCAAATCAAATTCGGCCTTCATATTACCTTCTATTGTTTTCTTAACTTCATACCCTTTTGGGTTACCACATCCCACCAAAGATAAAACAAGCACAAAACATATTATCATTGCAAATTTTTACTTCATGCTATTTCCTCCACAACTTCAAGTTTATTATTCTATACGAACATTTACCAAACTCATTGTAAGATCTTCCCCTGTTTCAACGCTATACCATTTCCCCTTTTCAAGCTTAATAGTTTCGCTTGTCCCAGAAGTAATATAGGGAATTGCATAATTTATCCCCGTTTTTACATCTATAAAAATTACTTCTGTATCTCTTGGACTTTCTACTTTTACAGTTCCTGTAATTGGTTGTATTTGCTCATTGCCTGAAAGAGTAAATGTATGTGCTTTTATATATTCCCTATAACCAATTATCGTCATTAAAATTACAAAAATGGATACAATCCCTATAATACTCTTTGTTTTCTTTTTCATAGCAGCACCTCTTAATTGCATCATTTATATAACGCTTTTCATCTTTATAACCTGTGAATTATCTTTTTATATAGATTAAATCCGTCATACCATTATACGATTGTGTTTTGAGTAACTTCAACTTAATTTCATGGTCAGTTTTTTCAAAAAGCCGAATACCTGAGCCTAAATATCTTTTCCACTTCCTTCTCGTAGTTTTTTTACCAGCTCAACAGGGCATTCATTAGTAAAATGGATGTTTTCAGAAGATCTTTTGGGTTTATGTGTTACAACATAGATTATAAAATCTTTATAAACCCACTCGTCAGGTGAGAGTTCAGTAACAATTTGGTGATAGGTATTCCACCCCATTATCACAGTATCAATATCTTTCACAGCTAGTGCAACCATAATTTTCTTTTTCTTGACTACCTTCTCCTTTATCCTTTCCGATTTATCACTTTCTTTATAAAAAATTATATCATTAGAAACAGGAATCGTCATTTCTTTTCTACTTTCCATAAGATATTTTAAGACATAAAAAATACCTACGGAGATCCCCTAACATTTTGTTTGGGTTCTTCTGCCGTAGGCATTTCTTATTCATTTCATTATACTATACGATTAACAGAACAAAATAATCAACTGTGATGCAAGCACGACTGCAATCAACGCAATCGGATATGTAGCTGCATATGCAGAGGCGATATCTTCCTGCCATATTAATCAATGTTCCAAGTGCCGGAGTACTTGTCATACCACCGGTAATAGAACCTAAGTTGTTCAAAAGCGGGAGCTTCAGAACATTCTTAGCAATAATAAATCCAATAATCATTGGAAGAATTGTCATGATTGCTCCATATAGGAAGTATACCGGCTCAAAGTATTCTACGAACTTCGCTCCGCCGGAAACACCTGCTCCAATCAAGAACATCATCAATCCCAGTTCTCTGAGCATTTTTAAGGTTGAATTTTTTGGAACAATAGAAATTTTTCCAATATGTCCAAAATGACCAAATACAAGTCCCATCAGCAAACATCCACCGGTTGTTGTAAGAGAAAAGTTCATATAACTGAAACTTCCTACAATAATACCTACAATGGCTGCTAATGAAAATGCAAAAAGACCAAATTCATCGATTTCAGTAAGAATTAAATTCTTTGCTTTTCGTCCTTCCCCTTCTTTTGCTGTAATCTTAGCCACTTCATCATTCATATTAGCTTTCATGACCTTAGGCACAATCTGAACAAATAAAACAACTCCAACTACACCAAACAGATAGGAAATACCATATCCTACAGATACCAATGCTTCTAAATCTGCTCCAACAGCCGCTTTGGATGCTGAAAATGCCGGTGTGCTGGTTAAAGCACCAGACAAAATACCAACTAAAATTGCACGAAACTGTTCATGATCTAAATCTGTAAAATTACTGCCGATCACAATACACAGTACACAAGTAACCGCAGCAGCCACAATAATTACAAGTCCTAACATAACATAAGATTTAAAATTACGTTTCAGATTTCCAAAAAAATTCGGTCCCGCAATAAATCCAACTGATGTTACAAAGAAAATCAATCCCAGATTCTCTACGATTTTTAATGCCTCTACTGAGAATGATACGCCATCAATCGTCAAATTATCTGATAATCTTCCGTACACAAAGCATCCGTAGAGCAGCGCTATGATAAATACTCCTGCTGTTCCCAGATTAATTCCTTTTACTGTCACCTTTCCCAACGCATATCCGATGGCAGCAATTGCAAATACTGAGAAGGTAAGAAATACTACAGATTTAACTGCCAATATTCCTCCAAATAACTCCATATCTTAACTTCTCCCTTCTACTACTTATGCTCTTCCAGATAAGCAGCACGTCCGCTTTCGTACAGGTTGTTTCCTTCACTGTCGATGATTACAACCAGAGGCATGTCCTCTACATACAATTTTCTGAGCGCTTCTGCTCCCAGATCTTCATATGCGATTAATTCAGCTTTTTTTATACATTTCGCAAGAAGGGCACCCGCTCCACCGATTGCACCAAAGTACACACCGGAATATTTTTTCATTGCCTCTACAACTTCCGGAAGGCGTGCTCCTTTTCCAATCATTCCACGTGCTCCTACAGACATCATAGTCGGTGCATACGCATCCATACGTCCGCTTGTAGTAGGTCCTGCGGAACCAATGACCTGTCCCGGTTTTGCAGGAGTTGGTCCTACATAATAAATAGTGGCATCTTTTGGATCCATCGGAATTTCTTCTCCTCTGGCAAGAGCCTCGCACATTCTCTTATGACCTGCGTCACGAGATGTATAAATGGTTCCTGTTACGAGTACACTGTCACCTGCATGCAATGTCTTTGCAAGTTCTTCTGTCAATGGTAATGTAATTTTTCTGGCTGCCATTTAAATCACCTCCGTTTTATGGCGTGTTACATGGCAGTTGATATTGACTGCACATGGCATACCTGCAATATGAGTCGGTAATGTTTCAATATTAAGACCAATTGCTGTTGTCTTTCCACCAAATCCCTGTGGTCCGATTCCAAGTTCATTTACTTTCTCAAGCATCTCTTTCTCCAGATCTGCATAAAACGGATCCGGATTTTCAGAATCAATTGGACGCATCAGCGCTTTTTTTGCAAGCAATGCAGCCTTGTCAAATGTTCCTCCGATACCAACACCAACTACCATCGGCGGGCATGGGTTCGGTCCTGCTGTCTCTACAACTTCCAGAATGAAATCTTTGATTCCCTGCAGACCATGAGAAGGTTTGAACATACGAATCTGACTCATGTTCTCACTTCCGAATCCCTTCGGTCCTACAGTTACTTTGATTTCTTCTCCCGGAACAATCTCTGTATAAAGCATTGCCGGAGTATTGTCTCCTGTGTTTCCACGACGTACCGGATCCTTTACAACAGACTTTCTCAAATATCCTTTGTCATATCCACGGCGAACACCTTCGTTGACAGCATCTGTCAAATCTCCGCCTGTCAGATGTACATCCTGTCCAATCTCAAGAAATACACAAGCCATTCCGGTATCTTGACAAATCGGAACACACTCATTATCTGCAATTTCAAAGTTCTCGATGATGTTATCCAGAACACCCTTTGCAATTTCTCCATCTTCACATGCACGACATGTCTTAATCGCACACTTTACATCTTCCGGAAGATGATTGTTTGCTTCGATACAGAGTTTCTCGACTACATCTGTAATCTGCTGAACATCTATCTCACGCATTTTTGTCACTCTCCTGTTTTATATTCTTTCTATTTTTAATTCCCTATTTACCACTTTATTATCAGACTATATGGGATTCCCCCTGCCTCTAAAAGCAGGGGGGAATCTGTCTATCTCTCATGACGTGCATATTTCGGGAGCAGAAGTGGAGATACATCGCCTGTATCTACACCGGCAGCATCCAATTCATCTGCATATGCTTTCAAATGATCCAGATTCGGTGTGCCAAGCTCTACTTCTTTTGCTTTTGCAGCCGCTTTCTTACCTGCATTACGTCCGAATACGATAACGTCCAAAAGAGAGTTACCCATCAATCGGTTTCTTCCATGGATTCCGCCGGCAGCCTCTCCTGCTACAAGCAGGTTCGGAATTGCATTTGTAAATCCATCTCCGTTAATCTCCAGACCACCATTCTGATAGTGAAGAGTCGGATAAATGAGAATCGGAACCTTTCTCATATCGATTCCATAATTCATATACATACGGAACATTGCCGGGATTCTCTTCTCGATTGTTCCTTCTCCACCGAGAAGTTCAATCATCGGAGTATCCAGCCATACACCCAACTGTCCGCTTGGTGCCTCTACACCGCGTCCTTCAGAACACTCGCGAATAACACCGGATGCATTGACATCACGTGTCTCCAACGGATGGATATATGCTTCTCCGTTTGCATTAACAAGCTGTGCTCCTACAGAACGAACCTTCTCTGTAACCAGCGCACCCTGGATCTGTACCGGATGAGCCACACCTGTTGGATGATATTGGATAGAATCCTGATACAGAAGTGGTGCTCCTGCTCGATAACCAAGAATCAATCCATCTGCTGTTGCTCCATAGTGGTTGGATGTCGGGAATCCCTGATAGTGCATACGTCCTGCACCACCTGTTGCAATAACAACAGTCTTAGCTCTTGCAATTGAGTAATCTCCTGTCTCCATGTTAAGAAGTACAGCACCTGCAACCTGTCCCTTGTCATCTTTCAGAAGTTCTACTGCAGAAGTAAATTCTACAACCGGGATTCCAAGGTTCAATACTTCGTCTCTTACAGTACGCATGATTTCAGAACCAGAATAATCCTTTGCTGCATGCATTCTCTTTCTGGAAGTTCCACCACCATGTGTCGTGATCATTCTTCCATCTTCTTCTTTATCAAACTCAACGCCCAATTCATTCAGCCATTTGATTGCATCCGGAGCTTCCATAACAAGACGTTTTACCAATTCCGGTCTTGCCGCAAAATGTCCGCCACCGAAACAGTCTAAGTAATGCTGTACCGGAGAGTCATTTTCTTTATCAGCCGCCTGAATACCACCTTCTGCCATCATTGTGTTGGCGTCACCAATACGAAGTTTTGTAACGATCATAACGTTTGCCCCTGCATTGTGTGCTTCGATGGCACAGGAAGATCCTGCTCCGCCACCGCCAATTACAAGTACATCTACGTCATAGTCAACTTTTGTAATGTCGATATCCTCATTCAGGATACGGCTTGTGGAGTGAAGAATATTAGCCAGCTCAAGCGGCGCCTTCTCTCCTTTGTTCGGACCCACTTTGATTTCTGCAAATGCGTCCGGGTTATAATCCGGATGGAATTCCTTCAGAAGGGCATCCTTTTCATCAGCAGTCAAACGTCTCGGCTCTGTTGCCATACGCTCTGCTCTTGTAGCCTCTACCTTTTTGATGGACTCCATCATATTCTCTGGATATGGTGCATACATGTTTTAAGCCCTCCTTATTTCTCAATCTCTCTTGTATTGTACAGTTCTTTCATCTCAGTAATCGGTTTCTGCATAATCTGTTCAATCAGCTCATCATATTCACCATGATTGATTTCCTCAACACGTTTCTCAAGGTGCTCTGCCTTCGGAGCAATATATTTACCTGTAAGACGTCTAGCAAGAAGTCCTACCTGTGGATGAGAAATGCCTGCCGGACATCTTACGGAACAGCATCCGCAGCTTACACAGTCAAAGGACTCTTCTGCACACTTCTCAAATTCGCCTCTCTGTGCATACGCAATGTACTGCATAACATTCAAATCCTGTGTACATGCTTTTGTACATGCATTACATCCGATACAGCTATAGATTTCCGGATAAAGTTCCATCATAATCTGCTGATGCGGTCTGATATCTTCGATAGAATATGTTCTCTTGTCTGTCGGGAAGAACGGAATACTTGCCACATACATTCCCTCTTCTACCTGTGTCTGACATGCAAGACAAGTTTTCAATTCATTTTTGCCTTTAATTCTGTAAATGGTCGCGCAGGCGCCGCAGAAACCATGACGGCATCCACATCCGCGTTTCCATGTATAACCGGCATATTCCATTGCCGTCATAATGGTAAGTTCGGCTGGAACACTGTATCTCTTACCGCTAAAATATACGTTTACCATATCTCCCATATTGGTATACCAATCCTTTCTCTAACTTTTGCCAAGTTGTATTCACCTTCTGGCTTTTGCCAAGCTCGATTCCGCTTCGCTGCATCTCGCTTGAGTTTCACATGTCTATAAAGACTGTTTTTGTATTTCCGCAGTGTGAAACTCAATTTATTACATAAATCGAGTTTCAGGGTTTCATCCCTTCCGCCCAGTTCCGAAATCAGCTGCCTGTGAGCAAGCTCCCGCATCTGTTTCGTCTCTGTCCGTCACTGCTCATTCCTTAGTACTCGTTTGGCAGTTCCTCAATTTCATCATATCGGAATACCGGACCGTCTTTGCACACATATTTTGATCCAATGTTGCATCGTCCGCACTTACCAACTCCACACTTCATACGGAGCTCCAGAGTTGTATAAACCTGCTCAGAAGTAAATCCAAGCTCTGTAAGTCCTGCAAGTACAAACTTGATCATAATCGGTGGTCCACAGACAAGTGCTACCTTATCAGTATCAAATCCAAGCTCTTTTACATAGTTTGGAACGAATCCTACATGTCCATCCCAGCCTTCCTGCTCTCTGTCTATAGTCAGATACACATTTACGCCTTCTGTTTTCATCCATACTTCCTGGATTTCTTTCAACTGAACCAGATCATCTGCCGAACGGGAACCGTAAACAATATCAACAGTTCCGTAGTTCTCACGATTATCCAGTACATAGTTGATAACGGAACGGAGCGGTGCAAGACCAATACCTCCTGCAATAAACAGTAAGTTCTTTCCTTTCAGTTCTGTTTCCACCGGGAAAGAATTTCCGTATGGTCCACGAACGGTAATTTCATCGCCTACTTCCAGGCTGTGAAGATAATCTGTAAGCTCTCCACACTTTTTGATACTGAATTCCTGATATTCTTTATTTGTCGGTGAAGATGTAATGGAAAACATTGCTTCGCTGATTCCCGGTACACATAACATTGCACACTGTCCCGGCATATGTTCAAACAATTTGCCGCCTTCCGGAGCGTTCACACGAAATGTTTTTACATCCGGAGTTTCCTCTCGGATATCAGTAATCACACCAACCTGAGGAATCAATGTATCCAATGTATAATTTTTATGGCAATCACATTCACACATTATTCGTTTCCTCCCTGTTTTTCAAATGCTTTGATTACTTTTACGATATTCAATGATGCAGGGCATTTTTCTACACAACGTCCACATCCAACGCAGGAATACATTCCATCATTGTTTGCCGGATAATATACCAGCTTGTGCATAAATCTCTGACGGAATCTCTGCATCTGACTTGTACGGTTATTACCATGTGCCATCATTGTAAAGTCAGAGTACATACAGGAATCCCAGCATCTGTAACGAGATACGGTATCTCCTGCCGTATAATCTTTGATATCGTAGCACTGACAGGTCGGACATACAAATGTACATGTTCCACATGCCAGACAAGGTTTATATAATTCTTCCCAGAGCGGAGAATTAAATTTTTCAGTTAATGCATCCCCATTCCATCCTTCCAAAGAAAGATTCATATATGGGAGTTTTTCAACAATTGCATGAATTGCTTCTTTTTCAGCCTCAACCGGAGCTTCCTCTGCATCTGTCAAAAGCTCTTTTACAAGCTCTGTCAGAGTTTCTCCTTTTTCAGTCAAAGCCTTCCAATACAGGTCTTCCCCGATCATCCATGTAGCAACGTCAGCCATCGGATCTGCCGCATCAATGCCAAACACCTTACAGAAACAGGTTTCTTCCGGTTCATGACAAGCCAATGCAACGATGGTTCCATGCTCTCTTCTTGCTTTGTAGAAGGTATCTACCGGGTCTACAAGGAATACTCTGTCCAGAACTTCTACGCCTTTTACATCACAGGCTTTCATTCCAAATACGACAAAATTCTGTTCTTTCAGAGCCTGTGGTTCAACAGACATTTTCTTTCCTTCTTTTTTTACAGAATACAGGCCTTCGCTCTGCGGAAAGAATGCGTCTTTTGCTGATTTGACTGTTTTTAATGTATCCAAATCTACCTTCACTTCCGGTGTCCAGGCAGCATAATTTGTCTGTCCTGCTTTTTCAACCGGAAGGTATAACTCCTGATTCTCCGCGATCATCTGGAATAATGCGGAAAGATTTTCTTTTGCTATCTTATACATACATTATCCCCTCTTTCCTACAATACTAGGTTCCGCGTCATCAAATGTAAAGTTCGTCAGCGGTGCTTTTGAATCGGTATCTTCTCCTGCCTGATATTCTCCGTATAATTCATCAATATCCTTGATAAACTTACGATTAAACAGGTGCAGCGGAATGCCCTGCGGACAAACACGACTACATTCTCCACAATCTGTACATCTTCCCGCTACATGGAAAGCCCGGATAATGTGGAACATCTTTTCTTCAAAGGAATCTGCATTTGCTTTCTGTGCACTGTCAAATTTATTGCTGTCAAATACACATTTACGGCAACTACATGCAGGACATACGTTACGACAGGCATTGCAACGGATACATTTACTAAGCTCGCTCTGGAAGAATGCGAATTTCTCTTCTGGGCTCATCGCCTCAATCCGCTCTACTTCTGCAAAACGATCTGCATCCTTTGTATCTTTGGACTCGCCAATCAATTCATCGTACACCTGATGCTCTTTTCCTTTACATACATGACATCTTTCCAGCATTGCATCTTTGTATGCACAGGTCTTTTCTCCGTAAATGGTCTGAATCTTCAGTTCTTCTCCTTCATCAGAAAGTTCTGCGCCTTCGATGCTCTCGATTCCTTTGATTCCCATTTTTCGAATTTTTTCGATGTCCAGTTTTCCTTTACATCCAACACCTACGATATATGCTTTTTCTCTGTCCACGCGGTGCTCTTTGATTAACTGGTTAAAGCTATATGTATCACATGGTTTTAAGAAAACCAGTGTCTTTCCTTCCATCTTAGAAGCTTCAATCATATACTTGCTTAAATTTGCTCCACAGAATCCATTGTAAACAAAGTCTGCAAGTTCTTCTGCATTTTCAAAGTAAGCCGGTTCCGGATTGTAAGGCAAGTCTCCAGCTTTCCAGCCGAGAACACGTGCCACTGTTCCGTCAGACAGCAGTTCTTTTGCACGATTTACTAATTCTTGCATCTCAAATCCCCCAATCTAACGTTTTCCCCGAGAGAGTATATCTTCTCTACAAAACTGTTCATGGTGTCAGAGAATTTCACACCCTCTGCCGCAGATACCCATTCTACGCGAGTACGTCCATTTTCAATACCGATATAATCAAGCATTGAGAATAACAATGTCATACGTCTTCTTGCATAATAGTTACCTGTACTATAATGACAGTCTCCCGGATGGCATCCACACATGATCACTCCGTCTGCACCTTTTTCAAATGCACGCAAGATGAACATTGGATTTACACGACAGGAACAAGGTACACGAATGATCTTAACATCAGCCGGATATGTCAGACGGCTGCTTCCTGCCAGGTCTGCTCCTGCATAACTGCACCAGTTACAGCAGAATGCTACAATCTTCGGTTTAAATTCTTTATTTTCTATCGACATATTGCATCTACCTCCGCTATAATCTGTCTATTTGAGAATCCCTGCAAGTCCATAGATCCGGACGGACATGCAACTGTACAAGCTCCACATCCTTGACAAAGTGCATTGTTTACAACCGCAATACGACGAACTTCACGAATACCATGGTCATTTACTTCTTTCTCTTCATAAGTAATTGCTCCATAAGGACATACATTTGCACAAGTAGAACACCCATTACACAACAGTTCATCCGCTTTTGCTGTACATGGGTTCGTCATCAGCTTATCCTTTGCAAGCAAACCAATTGCCTTCACTGCGGCAGCTCCTGCCTGAGCAACTGTTTCCGGAATATCCTTCGGTCCCTGGCATACGCCTGACAGGAAGATACCTGCTGTCGGAGATTCTACCGGACGAAGTTTTGCATGTGCCTCTGTCAAGAAGTTGTTTGTATCAATACTTGCTGTCAGCATAGTTGCAATCTTACGGACATCTGGGTTTGGCTCGATTGCAGTTGCAAGAACAACCATATCTGCCTCTTTCAGAATCTGTTTGTTGTCCAGAAGATCGGCTCCCTGTACAAGCAGTTTTCCGTCTGGCTGCGGAATTACCTTTCCAACCTGACCTTTGATATAATTTACACCATACTGCTCTACCGCTCTTCTGTAGAACTCGTCAAAGTTCTTACCCGGTGTACGAACATCAATATAAAATACAGTTACGTTTACATCCGGATATTTATCACGAATCAGCATTGCATGTTTTGCTGTGTACATACAGCAAATCTTAGAACAATACGGCTTTCCTCTGTCATCAGAGCAACGGCTACCCACACACTGGATAAATACGATTTCCTTCGGCGCTTTTCCATCGGAAAGTCTTTCCAAATGTCCATGTGTCGGTCCTGCTGCATTCATCACACGCTCTAACTCAAGAGAAGTGATGACATCCGGACTCTGGCTATATGCATACTCGTCATATTTCTCCAGATTAATTGTATCAAATCCGGTTGCAACTACAATTGCACCGTATTTCTGTGTTACAATTTCATCCTGCTGTTCATAATCAATTGCGCCTGCCTGACATACTTTCGCACAGATACCACATTTTCCGGTTTTGAACTTGATACAATTATCACAATCGATTACCGGCACGTTCGGAATCGCCTGTGCAAATGGTGTGTAAATTGCACTTCTGTTGTTCAGTCCGCGGTTAAACTCGTTTGGCGCTTTCTTAGACGGACATTTTTCCTGACACAGACCACAGCCTGTACATTTGTCCATATCAACGTGTCTTGCTTTCTTGCGGATATCTACTGTAAAGTCTCCAACGAAACCACTTACATTTTCAACCTCACTGTATGTATAAATTGTGATTTTTTCATGTGCCGCTGCCTCCACCATCTTCGGTGTCAGAATACATGCGGAACAGTCCAATGTCGGGAATGTCTTATCAAGCTGAGACATTCTTCCTCCGATACTTGGTGTTTTTTCCACAATATCTACTTCATATCCTGCATCTGCGATATCCAGAGCTGTCTGGATTCCGGCGATACCACCACCGATTACAAGCGCTCTCTTTGTAACCAGACTTTCCCCCGGCTGTAATGGTGCGTTTAAGTTTACTTTTGCAACAGCTGCTCTCATCAAAATTACAGCCTTCTCTGTTGCCTCTTCTATATCTTTATGAATCCATGAACAGTGCTCGCGGATATTTGCGATTTCCACCATGTATGGATTCAAACCTGCGCGTTCTGCGGCCTTTCTGAATGTTGCCTCATGCATACGCGGGGAACAGGAACATACAACGATTCCTGTCAAATGTTTTTCTTTGATTGCCTCTGCAATCTTTGCCTGACCTGCCTCAGAACACATATACTGATAGTCTTCGGCATGGACAACTCCCGGCTCTTTTAATGCCATTTCTGCTACTTTTGATACATCGACTGTAGCTGCGATATTACTTCCGCAGTGACAGACAAATACTCCAAGTCTCTGCACCCGACTCACCTCCTATATCTTCTGAATGCGCTGACTAATAACTGCTGCGGCAATTCTGGATCTAACATTTCCGGAATCTCGTCCGCTGTCAGATAATCCTGTTCTTTCTGACGAACAACAATCTGTCTTGCCGCATCGATCAATTTACCTGGTTTTACATCACGCGGACATCTCTCTACACAAGCAAAGCAAGAAAGACACTTCCACAATGATTTGGAATTCACAAGACTCTCAATATCTTCATTCACCACATAAGATACGAACTGATGTGGTTTGATATCCATCTCATTATAGGACGGGCATGTAGCTGAGCACTTTCCGCATTTCATACATTTAAGCGGATTCACACCACTGATTTCTTTGATCATTTCAGCCTGTTTTTTCTCAGAACTCATTACTTTGCCACCTCCTCTTTCACTCCCAGCGCCTCTGCAAGAAGCTCTGTAAAATAATGTACCGGCAACTTATTACTCTTATTCAAATTGTACATACAGAGTGGACAGGCTGTGATCAGCATTTCTGCGCCAAATCCTGCCGCACTATCCATAATCTTATCACACATGGACTCTGCCATCTCTTTTTCCTTCAGGGATATGTATCCTCCGCAACACTCATTGCGATACGGATATACAACCGGTTCTGCTCCGATTGCCCAAATAAAATCTTCGATGATCGTTGGATTTTCCGGGTTATCAAACGCAAGCAATTTGCTTGGTCGAAGAAGCAGACAACCATAATATGCGCCAATCTTCTTTCCCGTTAATGGATTTGTAACCTTTTTCTTCAACTCATCAAATCCAACCTTGTCGCGGAGAACTTCCAGAAAATGATAGACTTCTGTTTCTCCCAGATAAGGCTCATCCAATCCCATATAATTGTTTGCTCTGGTACGGATATCCTCCACATTCCGCATATCATCGTTGACTCTTTTGATGACATGATGACATGCAGAACACATTGTCACGAGATCCTGACCTTTTTCTTTTGCCGCATTGAGTGCACGTACAGAAGAAAGTTTTGTGGCAATTTCATCAGTACCCAACGGATATACGCCGCCACAGCACTGCCAGTCTTCGATTTCTTCCAGTTCGATTCCCAGTGCTCTTGCTGAAGCTCTGGCGTAAACATCCAGTTCCACTGCCTTTGTTCTCAAAGTGCATCCCGGATAATAACTGTACTTCATAGTTCTCGTAGTCCTTTCTTTCTAAATTATTGAAATATTATTACATGCAAATTATAGCATATTTTTTGTTTAATTTATAACTCAATCTGTGCAATTACATCTTTTAATGCATTTGCGCTCTTATGAAGCAAGGCAACTTCTTCTTCTGTCAATTTCATCGGAACTTTTCCTTTTACTCCGTTCGGTCCGACCAACGTCAGTGTACTTAAACATACATCCTCTACCCCATATTCTCCATGCATCATAGAAGATACTGTTGTTACAGATTCTGTAGCTGACAGCAACAATCCGCAAAGCTTACAGACTCCTCTGGATACAGCATAGAATGTAGCTCCCTTATTCGCAATAATCTGACCACCAGATTTCTGAACATAAGTAAGCATTGCCTCTTTATCCAGTTCCTCAAATTCTTTTCCGAAAGATGTGGACATCTCTGCATAATCATCAACATTCACACCTGCAATTCTTGCTGCTGACCATGGAATAAAAGATGTATCTCCATGCTCACCAAATACATATGCGTGAATATTTCTCTGTGCCACTTCAAAATGATCAGATAAACCACAACGAAGACGTGCGGAATCCAGAATTGTACCTGAACCAATAACCTGATTCTCAGGCAATCCAGAAATTTTTGTGAACACATATGTCATAACATCCACAGGATTACTTACAATGATATAAAGTGCGTTCGGCGCTGCTTTTGTAATAAGTGGTGTGATTTCCTTTAAGATATTCACGTTTGTCTGTGTCAGCTCAATTCTTGTCTGACCTGGCTTACGTGCAATACCAGATGTGATAATGACGATATCAGAATCTTTAGCGTCCTCATAATCTCCTGCTTCAACGGAAACCGGATCTCTAAAACAGGTACCCTGCTCAATATCCATTACTTCCCCTTCTACCTTCTGTTTGTTGATATCGATCAGTACCAGTTCTGATGCGATATCCATTCCTGACAGCGTATACGCAATTGTTGCTCCTACACTTCCTGCTCCAATAATTGTGATTTTACTGCTCATGTTTTTTCTCCTTTTTCATTGTTATTTATTTAACAACCCGGTCTGTAAAAAATGGAATCTTAATAATCATTTTTTAAATTACAATCAAGATTCCACTTATCATTTACTATATCATATTGTCAATAAATTAACAAGATGTTTTTTGGCAAATTAAAAAAACATTTTTCTTCCAATTAACTTCCTCACGAACGCTCACTTCGATTCCGCTCCGCTTCATCT
>ERZ791922.756-NODE-756-length-16446-cov-8.804100_pt1 | contig 16446 bp, 9 predicted proteins | sample MGYA00510134_ERZ791922 | MGnify/ENA primary metagenome ERZ791922 (study PRJEB30046, sample SAMN00792101) | human gut metagenome | study: EMG produced TPA metagenomics assembly of the A metagenome-wide association study of gut microbiota in type 2...
ACGTGCTTGCCATCGGGGAATGCGCGCTGTGGGAGGGGAAAATCTTTGGCCTGGTGGCCCCGGGCTACCAGATGGCGCGCGTGGCCGCCGCTGTGCTGGCGGGTGAGGAGAAGCGCTTCACCGGCGCGGATATGAGTACCAAACTCAAGTTGCTGGGTGTGGATGTGGCGTCGTTTGGCGATGCCCACGGGCGCACGCCGGGGGCGCTGAGCTACCAGTGGACGCACGGGCCGCAGCAAATCTACAAAAAAATTGTGGTCAGTCACGACAGCAAAACCCTGCTGGGTGGCGTGCTGGTGGGCGATGCCAGCGAATACGCCACGCTGGTGCAGATGATGCTTAACGGCATCAGTCTGCCAAAAGAGCCGGAAACGCTGATCTTACCCGCGTCGTCAGGCTGCACGCCAAAAGCGCTGGGCGTGGCGGCGCTGCCGGAAAGCGCGCAGATCTGTTCGTGTCATAACGTCAGCAAAGGGGATATCTGCCTGGCGGTAAGCGCGGGCGCAACGGATATCGGCGCCATTAAGCAGTGCACCAAAGCGGCGACCGGCTGCGGAGGTTGTAGCGCGCTGGTGAAGCAGGTGATGGAGTTCCAGCTTGCGGAGCAGGGCGTGGAGGTGAAAAAAGATATCTGTGAGCACTTCCCGTACTCGCGTCAGGAGATATACCACCTGGTGCGCGTCAACCATATCCGGACCTTCGACCAGCTTATCAGCCGTTACGGACAAGGGCACGGCTGTGAGATCTGTAAACCGCTGGTGGGATCAGTGCTGGCCTCCTGCTGGAACGAATACCTGCTGAAACCGGCGCATCTGCCGCTGCAGGACACCAACGACCGCTACTTTGCCAATATTCAGAAGGACGGAACGTATTCCATCGTGCCGCGCATGCCCGCCGGGGAAGTGACGGCCGACGGGCTGATCGCCATCGGCCAGATTGCGAAACGCTATAGCCTTTACAGCAAAATCACCGGCGGACAGCGTATTGACCTGTTTGGCGCCACGCTCGAACAGTTGCCGGAAATCTGGCAGGCGCTGGTGGAGGCCGGATTTGAGACCGGTCATGCGTACGGGAAATCCCTGCGCACGGTGAAATCCTGCGTCGGGTCGACCTGGTGTCGCTATGGCGTGCAGGACTCCACCGGCCTTGCGGTCAAACTGGAGCATCGCTACAAAGGGTTACGTGCGCCGCACAAAATCAAAATGGCGGTCTCCGGCTGTACCCGTGAGTGCGCAGAGGCGCAGAGTAAAGACGTGGGGGTGATTGCCACGGACAAGGGCTGGAACCTTTATCTGTGCGGCAACGGCGGGATGAAGCCGCGCCACGCGGATCTCTTTGCCAGCGATCTGGACGACGAAACGCTGATCCGCACCGTTGACCGTTTCCTGATGTTCTACATTCGCACGGCAGATCGTCTGCAACGCACCAGTACCTGGATGGATAACCTGGAAGGCGGCCTCGACTATCTGCGCGAGGTGATCCTGAACGACAGCCTTGGGATTGCCCACGAGCTGGAGCAGGAGATGGCCCGGGTGGTGGAGACCTATCAGTGCGAATGGCAAACCACCCTCAACGATCCTGATCGCCTGGCGCTGTTCCGCACCGCGGTGAATGTCCCTGCCGCGGCGGAGAGCAAGCGCTGGCAGGAAATTTGCGGCATCAATGATATCCCCGAGCAGGCGGGCATCGGCGCGCGGCTTGGCCGAAAACCGATTGCGCTGTTCCGCTTTGGAACGTCCGTTTATGCCCTGGACGACCTGGAGCCGGGCAGCAGCGCGAACGTGCTTTCGCGCGGCATCCTTGGCGATGCAGCGGGCGAGCCGGTGGTGATTTCCCCGCTTTATAAGCAGCGCATACGTCTGCGCGATGGATGTCAGGTGGAGAACGGCGAACCCGTGGTGCGCGCCTGGCCGGTAAAAATTGAAAACGGCAAGGTTTGGGTTGGAAGCCAAGAGCTGGTGATGCGTGCGGAGGCCTCATGACGGAAACCCGTACAACGTGCCCTTACTGCGGGGTGGGCTGCGGCGTGGTCGCCAGTGTGGAAGATGGCGCGGTAAGCGTTCGTGGGGATGAAACTCATCCGGCGAACTTTGGCCGCCTGTGCGTAAAAGGATCTGCCCTCGGGGAAACGACGGGGTTGCAGGGACGTCTGCTGCGCCCGGTTGTTGACGGCATGGAGGTGGCATGGCCGCAGGCGCTGGGTGAAGCGGGCGAGCGGCTACGGAAGATCATCAACGAATGGGGGCCGCAGGCGGTGGCGTTTTATGCCTCCGGCCAGCTGTTGACCGAGGATTACTATGCGGCCAACAAGCTGATGAAAGGCTTTATCGGGGCGGCGAACATTGATACCAACTCGCGGCTGTGCATGTCGTCAGCGGTGGTGGGCTACAAACGCGCCTTCGGTGAAGACATTGTGCCGTGCAGCTACGAGGACGTGGAAAACAGCGATCTGGTGGTACTCGTTGGCTCAAACGCGGCCTGGACGCATCCGGTGCTGTATCAGCGGCTGGTGCAGGCAAAACGCAGCAACCCGCAGATGAAAGTGGTCGTGATCGATCCGCGCAAAACCGCCACCTGCGATGCCGCTGACCTGCATCTGGCGCTTAAGCCCGGCAGCGACGCCGGGCTGTTTGTGGGATTGGTCAATCTGATTCAGGGTAGCGTCGAGTGGCCGATTCCTCACGTGGCCGCGTTTTGCGATCTGCCTTCAGACGAGATTGGCACCTTCTACGACTGGTTTGTCACTGCGCCACGCGCGATCACGCTCTACACCATGGGGATCAACCAGTCCTCCAGCGGCAGCGACAAGTGTAACGCCATCATTAACGTGCATCTTGCCAGCGGGAAGTTCAACCGTTCGGGCTGCGGCCCGTTTTCGCTGACCGGACAGCCAAACGCCATGGGCGGGCGGGAAGTGGGGGGGCTGGCGAACCAGCTGGCGGCGCACATGAACTTCGAGCCGGACGATCTTTCGCGTGTGGCGCGTTTCTGGGGAACCGAGCGGCTGGCACAAACGCCGGGGCTGATGGCGGTAGAGCTGTTTGACGCGATTGCCCGCGGCGAGGTGAAGGCGGTGTGGATCATGGGCACCAATCCTGCCGTGTCACTTCCCGACAGCCACGCGGTGTGCCAGGCCCTGGCAGCCTGCCCGCTGGTCATAGTATCTGAGGTGATGCAGGAGACGGACACCAGCCGGTTTGCTCATATCCGTTTTCCCGCCCTGGGCTGGGGCGAAAAAGACGGAACGGTGACCAATTCCGAGCGGCGTATTTCGCGCCAGCGCGCGTTTCTGCCTGCGCCGGGCGAGGCCAGACCGGACTGGTGGATCATCGCCCGGATCGCAGAGCAGCTCGGTTATGGCGATGCCTTCGCCTGGGAACACCCTCATGAGATATTTTGTGAACATGCGGCGCTGACGGCGTTTGAAAATAACGGCGAACGGGCGCTAAACCTGCGCGAACTGGCGTCGCTGTCGCGAGAGGCGTGGGACGAGCTGGCGCCTTATCAGTGGCATGCCGGTGATTTCCCGCAAAGAAATCTTGTACCGGTTGATCCTTTCTCACATGGGGCAGGCGTCGACGAATTGTACCCCTTGATACTGAATACCGGGCGGATCCGCGATCAGTGGCACACCATGACGCGCACGGGGTATGTTTCGCGCCTGATGCAGCATATCGATGAGCCTTTTATTGAGATGAACGCAACCGATGCGGCGCGCGCGGGGCTGACTGACGGCCAGCTGGCGCGGATAAGTTCCCCGCGCGGGGTCATGGTTGCCAGAGTACGTATCTCTACCGCACAGCGTGCGGGCGAGCTGTTTGCGCCGATGCACTGGAACGCGCAGTTTGCCCGGCAGGACGCCTTCGGTGGTGATGCCGCGCTCGATACCGGCGCTCATCACTTCCCACACCGCGGCGAAGTGTTGCTCAAGGGCTTCTTTGCTGTGCAGCGCCAGTTCGTTCTGCATCATCAGGCCGGAGAGCGACAGCCCGGTTTCACGGCAGTGACGCTGCAGGTCGGCGGCGTTTTTGTAAGGGTAAGGAACGGCAACCGGCGCCTCGGTAGTCTGGCCGAAGTGCTCCTCATCAACGATAAAGCCGCCGCCGATAGAGTAATACGTCTGGCTGTAGAGCACCTTGTCGCCGGCCAGGGCGGTGATACGCATGCCGTTCTCATGCAGCGACAGGTTGTCGGCATGGAAATTCATGCACTGATCCACCGGGAAGTCCACTTCGTGCTGACCGTTGGCCAGCATCAGGCGGCCATGGGTATTAACGTCCTGAATAAAGCCCGGAATGGCGTCGATGTCGACGGTGTCCGGCAGGTTGCCGGCGAGTCCCATGATAATCGCGATATCGGTATGGTGGCCTTTACCGGTCAGGGAGAGGGAGCCGTAGACGTCGACGACGACTTTGCTCACCTCGGCCAGCAGGCCGCGCGCGATCAGGTCGTCAGTGAATTGTTTGCCCGCTTTCATCGGTCCAACGGTATGGGAGCTGGAAGGGCCAATGCCGATTTTAAAGATATCGAATACGCTGATCATATGTATTCCCGTGCTGTCGGAAAGCGCGCCGCCGTAAAGCGGCGCGGGGGGAGGCGTTGAATGAATTAGCTGAACAGAGAGTAGAAGATCGCGGAGATGGCAATCAGGCCCATAATCACCACGAAGACGTTGCTGATATGGCCGCTGTATTTACGCATCGCCGGGACTTTCTGAATCGCGTACATCGGCATCAGGAACAGGATCATCGCGATAATCGGGCCGCCAAGGGTCTCGATCATACCGAGGATGCTCGGGTTCAGGGTTGCCACAATCCAGGTGGTGATCAGCATGAACAGCGCGGTCAGCTTGTTCAGTTTGTTGATTTCAATCGATTTGCCTTTACTGCGCAGGGATTTGATCACCATGCCGTTAAAGCCTTCGCGAGCGCCCAGATAGTGGCCAAGGAAGGATTTGGTGATAGCGATCATCGCGATGATCGGCGCCATCCAGGCAATGATTGGCGCGTTAAAGTGGTTCGCCAGGTAAGACAGAATCGAGATGTTCTGCTCTTTCGCCGCCGCCAGGTCTGCCGGAGAGAGGCTCAGAACGCAGCTGAAGACGAAGAACATCACGGTCAGCACCATCATGATGTGGGCGCGCGCGAGGATACTGGAGCATTTCTTCTCAGCGCCTTCGCCGTACTCTTCACGTTTGGCTACCGCGAAGGAAGAGATGATCGGCGAGTGGTTGAAGGAGAAGACCATCACCGGGATCGCCAGCCACAGGGTCATCAGCAGGCCGTTGCCGGTAACGGAAGCGCCGCTCAGGGAGAGCGTCTCCAGCGCCGCGCCGTTCCACTGCGGGATCAGATACAGAGCCAGCACCATCAGCGCGATAACGAATGGGAACACCAGCACGCTCATCGCTTTCACAATCATCTGCTCGCCGAAACGCACAATGGTCATCATGCCGACGATCAGGATCAGCGACAGAATGGCGCGCGGCGGCGGCGTCATGTGCAGCTGATGCGCCATGAAGGTTTCGACGGTGTTAGTGATCGCCACGCTGTAAACCAGCAGGATCGGGTAGATAGCGAAGAAATAAAGCAGGGTAATCAGCTTACCTGCGCCTACGCCGAAGTGTTCTTCCACTACTTCGGTGATGTCTTCGCCCGGGTTTTTCCCGGAGAGCACGAAGCGGGTCATGCCGCGGTGGGCGAAGAAAGTCATCGGGAAGGCCAGAATCGCCATGATGATCAGGGGGATCATGCCGCCAACGCCGGCGTTGATCGGCAGGAACAAGACGCCCGCGCCAATCGCTGTACCGTACAGGCCCAGCATCCACATGGTGTCGGTTTTACGCCATCCGCTGCGGGTTTCGCCCGAAACGATGGTGCTGGTTTGAGTGGTTTCCATCTGTATCTCCTGGAGGAATCAACAAAATCTAATGAATAAATACAATTGCGTAACATGAAATTCGTTTAATTACGGTTTTTTTAGAAATTTTCTCCGTAATAATTGGGCCGGAAAGATACATTTATATGGTTTATGCATCAGTGATCGCGATCTCAAATGCAATAATCCACTTTCAATGTGCGTATTTTTAGTCCAACAGCCTGTTTCTGGTGATCAGCCAGCGATTTGTGGCGCGAAGGCTACCATTTGCAGCATATGAGATAAAAGCGGAGCGGCGTAATAACGAGGGATTTACTGTAAAAAAGAGAAGTAGTCGACGTTTTTGCGCTTAAAACCATTTTTTGCAGTGATAATTGTCGCAGTTTTTACCAACGCAAACGTTTGGCTATGTAGAAATAATTCAGGTGATTGATTAGTAACAGAAAGGTTTTTAGCGCGTTCTGGAAGTCAGAGGAAGAGAGCCCGCCGGGGGCAGGCGTCAGGCGATGCCCCGGCGGGAGAGGGGGAAATCAGGCGATGATTTCGTAGCAAGGAATATAGGCGGTGCCGCCCGGAAGCTTCATGCGGTGCTGGGCGACGAAGCCCTGCAGCAGATCGTCCATACGGCGCATCATCTCCGGATCGCCGTGCAGTTTGTAAGGACCGTACTGCTCAATGGCCTGGATGCCCACCTCTTTGACGTTCCCCGCGACAATCCCGGAGAAGGCGCGACGCAGGTCGGCGGCCAGCACTTCCACCGGCTGATCCGGGGAGAGTTTGAGGTTGGCCATGTTCTCGTGGGTCGGATCAAACGGCATCTGCAGGTCCGGCGAGATGCGAATCGACCAGTTAAAGCTATAGGCGTCATCGGTCTCGCGACGGCTCTCTTTCACCAGCGGCATCGCTTTTTTCATCTGCCGCGCCACTTCCGCGGGGTCGTCAATGATGATCCGGTAGTGGCGACGGGCCGATTCGCCCAGGGTATGGGTGATAAACTCGTCCAGTACGCGGAAGTAGTCGGCGCTCTCCTTCGGCCCGGTGAGGATCAGCGGCAGCACCTGCGCTTTGTTGTCGGGGTGCATCAGAATACCCAGCAGGTAGAGCAGCTCTTCGGCAGTGCCGACGCCGCCCGGGAAAATAATGATCCCGTGGGCGATACGTACGAAGGCCTCCAGACGCTTTTCGATATCCGGCATGATGATCAGTTCATTGACCAGCGGGTTCGGTGGTTCCGCAGCGATAATGGATGGTTCGGTCATGCCGATAAAGCGGCTGTCTTTGTAGCGCTGCTGCGCATGGCCGACGGCGGCGCCTTTCATCGGCGCCTCCATTGCGCCAGGCCCGCAGCCGGTGCAGATATTCAGTTCCCGCAGGCCCAGCTGCGTACCGACGCGGCGGGCGTAGAGATATTCGTTTTCGTTGATGGAGTGGCCGCCCCAGCAGACGATCATGTTCGGCGCCTCGCCGACGTGCAGCGCGCGGGCGTTGCGCAGGATCGAGAACACCAGGTTAGTGATATGAACCGAACTTTCGAGATCGAGGTTCGGGAAGCGAACGGTATTGTGGATCTGGCCGTAAACGAACAGGATATCGCGCAGCACGGCGAACAGGTTGGCCTGCAGGGAGCGGATAATCCGCCCGTCAACGAAGGCGTCTTCCGGCGGGTTGATCAGTTCCAGCTTCACGCCGCGTTCGCGCCGCAGCACGTTAATCTCGAAATTTTCGAAACGGGACAGGAGCTCCTTGCTGTTATCGGTCAGGCTCCCCGAATTGAGCACAGCAAGCGAGCAGTTGCGAAAGAGTTGGTACAGGTCGCTGCTGGCGGTGCGCTTAAGCATATCCACTTCCAGCTGCGACAGCATATCCATTGAACCAAGCGGGCTAACATGTGTAATCAAGTGAACTCCTTACAGGACGCTTATGGTCTTCCTGTGATTACAATAGCCCTGCGAACGGCGTTTCCACAACCTTGCGCGCGCCTAAACGCACGCAAATTGTGAAATTGTTTATTATTGACGGGCGAGGCGGCCGGTGGCGGGGGAAAAGTCGCCATTGCTGCGCCAGGGGTTGATATCCAGACCGCCGCGTCGCGTATAGCGGGCGTAAACGGAAAGCGATTCCGGCTGGCAGAAACGGAGAATATCGTTAAAGATACGTTCGACGCACTGCTCATGGAATTCGTTATGGTGGCGGAACGAAACCAGATAGCGCAGGAGCTGCTCGCGGTCGATTTTCGCCCCCCGATACTGGATCTGCACCGAGCCCCAGTCCGGCTGATGAGTGATAAGGCAATTAGACTTCAGCAGGTGGCTGACCAGCGTCTCCTCCACGATTTTGCCGCTGGCGGCGCCCTGCAGGTAATCGGCGCTGAACTGATAGTTATCGATCTCGATATCCTGATCGTCGATGCAGGTGCCGTGCAGGCGGGCAATCGGCTGGCCTTCCAGTTCATCCAGGCGGTAGAGCGATACCTTCACCTTCCCCTGCGCGCAGGCGCTGAGATCGCGAGTCAGCGTCTCTGCAACGTCCTGCCAGCTAGCGAAACGGGTCTGGTTAAAGCTGTTGAGATAGAGCTTAAAGCTTTTCGACTCCACCAGATTGAGGCTGGTATCGGGCAGCTCGACGTGGCCGACAGCTACCTGCGGCAGACCTTTGCCGTTCAGCCAGGAGAGTTCGTACAGCGTCCAGATATCGGCGCCGTGAAACGGCAGATTATCGGCATGCAGGCCCAGCGGGTCGCGGTTTAAACTGCGCGGCACGCCCTGCAGCAGCGAGGCGTCATAGGTATCGCGGTAATCGGTTGATTTACCGAGCGTCAGGCCGGCCAGCGCCTGATGATTATCGTAAGAAGACATGTTTCACCATAGTAAAGCGGGTACACTATTGCTCCAGTGTATCCTGTCTAACGTGAAGAGAGAAACCGGTGGACCATCAGACAGCAGAAGCGCTACGCGCTTTTACCCAACGATATTGCGCCGTCTGGCAGCAGCAGCGCCACAGCCTGCCGCGCAGTGAAGAGCTTTACGGCGTCCCGTCGCCTTGCGTTGTCGACACCCAGGGCGAGGCCGTTTTCTGGCAGCCGCAGCCGTTTTCGCTGGCGCAAAATATCAGCGCGGTTGAACGCGCCCTCGACATTGTGGTACAACAGCCGCTTCATTCTTATTATACCACTCAGTTTGCCGGCGATATGTCCGGCCGGTTTGCCGGCGAAACCTTGACGCTGCTGCAGACCTGGAGTGAAGAGGATTTCCAGCGGGTGCAGGAAAATTTAATCGGGCACCTGGTGGTGCAGAAGCGGTTGAAGCTGTCGCCGACGCTGTTTATCGCCACCCTCGAGAGTGAACTGGATGTGATTTCCGTCTGTAATCTCAGCGGCGAGGTAGTCAAAGAGACCCTCGGCACCGCCAAACGCATTACGCTTTCTCCCTCACTTGCGGGTTTCCTCAACCACCTTGAGCCAGTTCTGTAATCCAGTCTGCCAGATCGTTTGTGAGAGATCTCTTACAAAACCTGTAAGAGATCGTCATCATTTAAGGTAAATTTAATCCATACTTTTTTATATAAGTTGTTGGTATTAAATCAGATCTTAATTTTTTCGTCCTTTTGAGTGGGGACTAATCTTAAGAGATTGTCTCAAGAAGGGTTGTAAGAAGGGGCAGAATCAGTGATCCTATGTCTGTCGACAGGACGTCGCGAAATGAAGCGAACATCAGGATGATGGCGCTTCTGCAGGACCCGCCAGGACGGCGTTGCAGGGACAGGCTTCAGGATGAAGCAAGGATAACGCAGGATCGCGTAATGGACACCTCCAGGATGGAGAACGAGAGCCGCTCAGGATGAACGGTGGATCAGGAAGATCGGGACAAACTTATGGATAAGTCATTTCGCATCGGGGTGGTGTGAAAGCAGGATGCACGTGTTTATGGATGAACATGGTCAGGAGACCTCAGGAAAAGTTTTCAAGGACGAGCAGGGAGCACCAATGTAGCGGGACTGCTGCAAAACGAACCGGGAGCACTGTTTATACAGTGCTCCCTTTTTTTATTTCTCTTGCGGATTTGCTATCCTGCGCCCGGTTTTTAACTCATCGAGGTTTCCCCATGACTCTTCACGATAGCGTGCGCGATCGCCTGCGCGCCATTGAAGCCCTGCTGCGCGAAACGGAGCACTGGCAGGAGACGGCGCCGGACAGCAGCGCCTTCGCCAGCGATAAGCCGTTTTGCCTGGATACCCTGGAGCCGCTGGAGTGGCTGCAGTGGGTCCTGATCCCGCGTATGCACCAGCTGCTGGAGAGCGGCCAGCCGCTGCCGCAAAATTTTGCCGTTGCGCCTTATTACGAAATGGCTCTGGATCAGGCCCACCCGGTCCGCGAATCCATGCTGGCGGAACTTCTGCTGTTAGACGCGCTGTTTGCCGGTGAGCAGGCCTGATGCTGGAGATTATCTACCAGGACGACTGGCTGGTGGCGGTCAACAAACCCTCGGGCTGGCTGGTGCATCGCAGCTGGCTCGATCGCGACGAGAAAGTGGTGGTGATGCAGACCGTGCGCGACCAGATCGGTCAGCACGTTTTTACCGCTCATCGTCTCGACCGGCCCACCTCCGGCGTGCTGCTGATGGGATTGTCGAGCGAGGCGGGCCGGCTGCTGGCGCAACAGTTCGAGCAGCACCAGATCCGGAAGCGCTACCATGCGATCGTCCGCGGCTGGCTGATGGAAGAGGCGCTGCTGGATTACCCGCTGGTAGAGGAGCTGGATAGAATCGCCGATAAGTTCGCCCGCGAAGATAAAGGGCCGCAGCCAGCGGTAACCCACTACCGCGGTCTGGCGACAGTGGAGATGCCAGTGGCGACTGGGCGCTATCCCACCTCGCGCTATGGGCTGGTGGAACTGGAGCCGAAAACCGGCCGCAAGCACCAGCTGCGCCGTCATCTGGCCCACCTCCGTCATCCGATCCTCGGCGACAGCAAGCACGGCGATCTGCGGCAAAACCGCAGCGCCGCGGAACATTTCGGCTGTCACCGCCTGATGCTGCACGCCAGCGAGCTGTCATTAACCCATCCTTTTACCGGCGAGCCGCTGACCCTGCGCGCCGGTTTTGACGACGTCTGGATGCGCGCGCTGTCGCAGTTTGGCTGGCGCGGGCTTCTCCCGCTAAATGAAAGGGTTGAGTTTGCCGACGACAGCGGTCAGGATGAAGAGAATAAGGTCAATCCAGGGAGATAATAGCATGGCGGAAGTCGGAATTTTTGTCGGCACCATGTACGGCAACTCGCTGCTGGTCGCGGAAGAAGCGGAAGCGATCCTCAGCGGACTGGGACACAAGGCTACCGTGTATGAGGATCCGCAGGTCAACGACTGGGAATCCTACACGGGTAAGTATGTGCTGGTGGTCACCTCCACCACCGGGCAGGGCGATCTGCCGGACAGCATCGTCCCGCTGTATGAGGGCATCAAAGATATGTATCAGCCTCACCTGCGGTACGGCATTATCGCGCTCGGCGACAGCACCTATGCCAACTTTTGCGGCGGCGGCCTGAAGTTCGATCAGCTGCTGCAGGAGCAGGGCGCGAAGCGCATCGGCGAGATGCTGAAGATTGACGCCAGCGAAGACCCGGAGCCGGAGAGCGTCTCCAATCCGTGGGTTGAGCAGTGGGCCACCCTGCTCGCATAAAAGCGCTGCCCTCTCCCTACGCAGAGGGCGCTCTTTCAATACGTCGCGGCCAGATACGCGGACGTCAAAATAGTAGCGCTTTCCAGGCGCCGCGCCTTTAGGCAAACGCCACAATATCCTTAGCAATATCATGGCTTAAGCCAGCCAGTTTCACCGGGTCAAGTGAGGTATTTCACACTCCGGCCCTTTTTGCTGCGCTATGCGGCGCCAGCGGCGCTGGCTTTTCATTTCCGTGAACTTCCCCCCATTCTTTCGGGCATTCGCCACAAACCACCTGCAATAGCGGCGTAAAAGCTGTGTGGATGCACGGTGAGCCGCGGTGTGCCTCTTCATATACTGCTCCAGCCAGTGATAAATGCAGTGCCAGATATAACGACAACTATCAAAACACGACCACGTCATTCTGATTACCCTACAGGTTGTGCTGTTCAGAATGAACGTAGCTAAACGCTATGATTCAGGAGTACAACAATGAGTTCATTAAGTCAGGCGGCGACGGCGGCTGAAAAGCGCACCAACGCCCGCTACTGGATAGTGGTGATGCTGTTTATCGTCACCTCTTTTAACTATGGCGACCGGGCGACGCTGTCGATCGCCGGTTCGGAAATGGCCAGGGATATCGGCCTTGATCCGGTGGGGATGGGGTATGTGTTCTCCGCCTTCTCATGGGCTTATGTCATCGGCCAGATCCCGGGCGGCTGGCTGCTCGACCGCTTCGGCTCGAAGCGCGTCTATTTCTGGTCGATCTTCATCTGGTCGATGTTTACCCTGCTGCAGGGCTTCGTCGATATCTTCAGCGGCTTTGGCATTATCGTTGCGCTGTTTACCCTGCGCTTCCTCGTCGGCCTTGCCGAGTCGCCGTCATTCCCCGGCAACAGCCGGATCGTCGCCGCCTGGTTCCCGGCGCAGGAGAGGGGGACAGCGGTATCGATTTTTAACTCCGCCCAGTACTTTGCCACCGTTATTTTCGCGCCGATCATGGGCTGGCTGACGCATGAAGTGGGTTGGTCGCATGTGTTCTTCTTTATGGGCGGGCTGGGGATTGTGATCAGCTTTGTGTGGCTGAAAGTGATCCACGATCCGAACAACCACCCGGGCGTGAACCAGAAAGAGCTGGACTATATCGCCGAAGGCGGGGCGCTGATCAACATGGATCAGAAGAGCAGCGCGCAGAAAGTGCCGTTTAGCGTCAAAATGGGACAGATCAAGCAACTGATCGGCTCGCGGATGATGATCGGCATCTATATCGGTCAGTACTGCATCAACGCCTTAACCTACTTCTTTATCACCTGGTTCCCGGTTTATCTGGTGCAGGCGCGCGGCATGTCGATCCTCAAAGCCGGCTTTGTCGCCTCGATTCCGGCGGTGTGCGGCTTTGTCGGCGGGGTGCTGGGCGGGGTGATCTCCGACTGGTTAATGCGCCGCACCGGCTCGCTGAACATTGCGCGCAAAACGCCGATTGTGCTGGGGATGCTGCTCTCCATGACCATGCTGATGTGTAACTATGTCAACGTGGAATGGATGGTGATCGGCTTTATGGCAATGGCCTTCTTCGGCAAAGGGATCGGCGCCCTCGGCTGGGCGGTGATGGCGGATACCGCGCCGAAAGAGATTAGCGGTCTCTCCGGCGGTCTGTTCAATATGTTCGGCAATATTTCCGGCATCGTCACCCCGATCGCCATCGGCTATATCGTCGGCACCACCGGCTCGTTCAACGGCGCGCTGATCTACGTCGGTATCCATGCCCTGGTGGCGGTGCTGAGCTATCTGGTGCTGGTGGGCGATATCAAACGTATCGAACTGAAACCTGTAGCGGGACGTTAATCATGACTACTCAATCCAGCCCGATTATCACAGAGATGAAGGTCATTCCGGTGGCCGGGCACGACAGCATGCTGCTGAACATCGGCGGAGCGCATAACGCATGGTTTACCCGCAATATCGTGGTGTTAACCGATAACGCCGGCCATACCGGCGTCGGCGAAGCGCCCGGCGGAGAGGTCATCTACCAGACGCTGCTGGCGGCGATCCCGCAGGTGGTGGGCCAGGAGGTCGCCCGACTCAATCGCGTGGTGCAGCAGGTGCACAAAGGCAATCAGGCGGCGGATTTCGACACCTTCGGCAAAGGGGCGTGGACCTTCGAACTGAAGGTTAACGCGGTGGCGGCGCTGGAAGCGGCGCTGCTGGACCTGCTCGGCCAGGTGCTTAATGTGCCGGTCTGCGAGCTGCTGGGCCCGGGTAAGCAGCGTGATGCCGTCACCGTGCTGGGCTACCTGTTCTATATTGGCGATCGGCAGAAAACCGACCTTGGTTATCTGGACCATACGCCGGGCGATCACGAATGGTACCGCCTGCGCCACCAGCAGGCGTTGAGCAGCGAGGCGATAGTGCGTCTGGCGGAAGCCGCCCAGGATCGCTACGGTTTCAAAGACTTTAAGCTCAAAGGCGGCGTGCTGCCCGGCGAGCAGGAGATTGACACCGCGCGGGCGCTGAAAAAGCGTTTCCCGGATGCGCGCATCACCGTCGACCCTAACGGCGCCTGGCTGCTGGATGAGGCCATCGCGCTGTGTAAAGGGCTGCAGGATGTTCTGACCTACGCCGAAGATCCGTGCGGCGCCGAGCAGGGTTTCTCCGGCCGGGAGGTGATGGCCGAGTTCCGCCGCGCCACCGGGCTGCCGGTCGCCACCAATATGATAGCCACTAACTGGCGCGAAATGGGCCATGCGGTGATGCTCAACGCCGTCGATATCCCGCTGGCGGACCCGCACTTCTGGACGCTCTCCGGCGCGGTGCGGGTGGCGCAGCTGTGCGACGACTGGGGGCTCACCTGGGGCTGCCATTCCAACAACCACTTTGATATTTCCCTGGCGATGTTTACCCACGTCGGCGCCGCCGCGCCGGGCAACCCCACCGCCATCGATACCCACTGGATCTGGCAGGAGGGCGACGCGCGCCTGACCAAAAATCCGCTGCAGATTATTAACGGCAGCATTGCCGTGCCAGACGCGCCGGGACTCGGCGTGGAACTTGACTGGGAGCAGGTGCGCAGAGCCCATGAGGCCTATAAAGCGCTGCCGGGCGGCGCGCGCAACGACGCAGGCCCGATGCAGTACCTGATCCCCGGCTGGACATTCGACCGCAAACGTCCCGTTTTCGGCCGCCACTAATTAAAAAGGATGATGCTATGACGACTTTCTCTTCAACGCCCGTTGTCACCACCATGCAGGTGATCCCGGTTGCCGGCCATGACAGCATGCTGATGAACCTGAGCGGCGCGCACGCCCCGTACTTCACCCGCAATATCGTAATTATCAAAGATAACGCCGGCCATACCGGCGTCGGTGAAATCCCGGGCGGTGAAAAAATTCGCCAGACCCTGGAGGATGCCATTCCGCTGGTGGTGGGCAAAACGCTGGGCGAGTATAAAAACGTGCTGGGCGCGGTGCGCAATCAGTTTGCCGACCGCGACGCCGGGGGCCGCGGCCTGCAGACCTTTGACCTGCGCACCACCATTCACGTGGTGACCGGCATCGAAGCGGCACTGCTGGATCTGCTGGGCCAGCACCTTGGGGTCAACGTCGCCTCGCTGCTAGGCGATGGCCAGCAGCGCAGCGAAGTCGAAATGCTGGGCTATCTGTTCTTTGTCGGTAATCGCCATGCGACGCCGCTGGCCTATCAGAGCCAGCCGGATGAGCAGTGCGAGTGGTATCGCCTGCGCCATGAAGAGGCGATGACGCCGGATGCGGTGGTCCGCCTGGCGGAAGCGGCGTATGAAAAATATGGTTTCAACGACTTTAAGCTGAAGGGCGGCGTGCTGGCCGGTTTTGAAGAAGCCGAAGCGATCAGCGCCCTGGCGAAGCGCTTCCCGAATGCTCGCGTCACTCTCGACCCGAATGGCGCCTGGCTGCTTGAGGAGGCCATTCAGATTGGTAAACAGCTGAAGGGCGTGCTGGCCTATGCGGAAGATCCGTGCGGCGCCGAACAGGGCTTCTCCGGCCGCGAAGTGATGGCCGAGTTCCGCCGCGCGACGGGCCTGCCGACCGCCACCAATATGATCGCCACCGACTGGCGGCAGATGGGGCATACCTTGTCCCTGCAGTCAGTGGATATCCCGCTGGCGGACCCGCACTTCTGGACCATGCAGGGGTCGGTGCGCGTAGCGCAGATGTGCCATGAGTTCGGTCTGACCTGGGGTTCGCACTCTAATAATCACTTCGACGTGTCGCTGGCGATGTTCACCCACGTCGCGGCAGCGGCGCCGGGCAAGATCACCGCTATCGATACCCACTGGATCTGGCAGGAGGGCAACCAGCGTCTGACCAAACAACCTTTTGAAATCAAAGGCGGCATGGTGCAGGTACCGAGCACCCCGGGCCTGGGGGTTGAGCTGGATATGGACCGCGTGATGCAGGCAAATGAGCTATATAAGAAACATGGTCTTGGCGCCCGCGACGATGCGATGGCGATGCAGTATCTGATCCCGGGCTGGACCTTTGACAACAAGCGTCCATGCATGGTGCGCTAAAAGTCCGCCGGCCTCTGCGGGGGCCGGCATTGCGCGACAGCGCCAGGGGTTGGCTCAGAGTAAGGACAGCAGATGAAAATAGTGATCGCACCGGATTCCTGGAAGGAGAGCCTGAGCGCGCTGGAAGTGGCCAGTGCGATAGAGCAAGGCTTTCGCGAGATTTATCCTGACGCCGAGTACGTCAAGCTGCCGGTTGCCGATGGTGGGGAAGGGACGGTGGAAGCCATGGTGGCGGCGACCGGCGGGCTTCTGGTTCCGCTGACGGTCACCGGGCCGCTGGGCGAGCCGGTTGAGGCATTTTACGGGCTGTCCGGCGATCGCCAGTGCGCCTTTATCGAAATGGCGGCGGCCAGCGGCCTGGAGAGCGTCCCG
>ERZ791922.759-NODE-759-length-16417-cov-2.531964_pt1 | contig 16417 bp, 10 predicted proteins | sample MGYA00510134_ERZ791922 | MGnify/ENA primary metagenome ERZ791922 (study PRJEB30046, sample SAMN00792101) | human gut metagenome | study: EMG produced TPA metagenomics assembly of the A metagenome-wide association study of gut microbiota in type 2...
AATCACGGTACTGTGTTTCCGGAATGACGGTTCAGAATCGTCCGGAATACTCACTTTGGCAGGGGTTAAAACCGTATTGTTATGTTCTGCCCATGCCTGGAAATCTTTATTCAAGACAGGGCTGATCCAGTCTTTGTTCCGGGCAACTGCTACTTTGCAATTATCCGGGGTGATCGTCGGCGTCACGCCGCCAAAATAGGACAGAGCATTATTGTTGACCCGGATCCAGTTCCGGATATCGCATTCGGTCATTCCCTCAGCGTAAAAATAATCACTGTAGGTGAGGGCAGCGATAAAGATCGTGACCTTTGTGGTCTCATCCGGGTTCCGGCGGTTATGCAGATAGAGCTGCTTCCCCGCATAGTCCAGCTCGAGATTGACACCGGGATAACGCTGGATGTGGAAGGTCAGCTGTTTGGAATCAGCCCATTCGCTGTAACGCCTGCAGTACTGGCGATAGCTCATTGGCTTCTTTCCATCTACGACACCTACGGCATTGTATTTCTGCCACAGATGCTTCAGGGTCTCCCCTTTGCGGGCCAGAGCCTTGTAAACAGCTTCCTTGTTAAAATCCCGATAGAGAAGCTGGTTCGCTGATACACCAGGCTTTTTATAGAGAATACTCTCAATGTATTCATTCGTGACATCTGCCGGTAAAGGGTATGAGAGTTCCGGATTCTCTCTGAAACGCTTCAGGAACTCGTTGACGGTTGTTTTGCTGCAGTCACCGCAGCTTTCGGCGATCTCGCGACCGCTGAGATGGTTCACAAAGTGAAGTCTCAATACTCTTTTGTAGTCCATAATTGAACCTCCAGTTATGATATTTCCCCTTGAACAGGAGATGCTTATATTATAACTGGAAATTTTGGCCGCTTAATGTGTCCTTGGCTGACCGCCATTTAAGTCACAGGCTGGCCGCCAAATATGGCACAGGTGGCCGTTTAGGCTGGCAATCTGCAATCACAAGGATCAGCGCGCATAATCCCACTGCGGAACCGGAGCGGTCGCCGGTCACAAGCCCTTCGAACACATAGTTCAGGAATCCGAAACCGCCGAAATCCTCTGTTCCCCAGATTCCCGCCGTCTTGTGAAGCCTTTCACTGGTATCGTAAAAATCTTCGCCGTACAGGCTGTACATCTCATCGTCGCTGATACCGACTACATCCAGTTCCGCCTGTGTCCATGCAGAAGAATCCGTCTCCATCAGAGCCGCAAGAGCATCCGGATCCACTTCCAGCTCTTCCATGAGCTCCTGATCTTCGCTGATATCAGCCAGCGCATCTGCCACAAAATCTGTGTCCAGGTTGTAGCTGTACCGGAACGTATCTGCCATCAGGACTGTCCTTGTGGCTGTCTCCCCATTTGCGTCCGTGTACTCGATCTCATGAGTGCTGAATTTTCCCGCCGGGATCAGAAATGTCAGAAGCCAGCAGGCGATCACTACGAAAAAGATGATCGCATAAGTATGGGGCGTCTTCAGCTTAGTAAAGTCCTTTTTTGCTGAAGGAACACGCCCCTTTTTGTTTTTTCCAAACATTGCACTTGTCTCCTCCCTTTAAATATGCATCCATTATTGTAATCGAATGCATAAAAATACACAACATAAAATTTGCAGGAATCGACAGGAATTTTTCCGGTTCACGGGAGAACAAGAGCCGGCCGGAAATTAAGAAAGTCCCCGGATACCAGCATATAGTTGATCCCGTGAAATTCTCCGCGGATGCTGTCCCCGAAGCGACGCTCCCCGTGGCAGTGGGAATAGACAACCGTGGAAATGCCGTACTCTTCCGCAATCTCCGTAAAGGGCGAAGTCTCTTCCAGTATATTCGTAGGCGGATAGTGGAGAAACATGATGAATTTCCGGTATCCTGCATCAGACGCCTGGCGGAATGACTCCCGAAGCCGGGTTATTTCTCTTTCAACAAGCTTCTTTGCCTGTTCCTCCTTCTGCTCATCCCATCCGGTAATATTTCCCCACCGGTCCAGATAGAAAGGACCCTCAAAGGTAAATCCCTTCGTTCCCACCAGCGCGTAATCCTCGTATACCGCGAAATTATTCTGCAGGAAGAACAGCCTGTCCTTATATTCCTCATTCAGCCGCTCCGTCTTCTTCGCGTCCCAGAACATGTCGTGGTTTCCCCGGAGCAGGATCTTACGACCCGGCAGCCGCTCGATAAAGGCGAGATCCTCCCTGCACTCAGGCAGCTTCCTTCCCCAGGAGTGGTCCCCGGTGAGCACCAGAGTATCGTCCGGTTTCACGATCCGGTTTACATACTTTTCAATTTTTCTCTCATGGCGCTTCCACACGCTTCCGAAAATGTCCATGGACTTGTCGGACTGGAAGCTTAAATGGAGGTCGCCCAGTGCGTAAAGGGACATAGTTACTCCTTACTTGAAGTTATTATTATAATTTCGCTCTTCCATAAAAATTTCGAAACTGGTATCTTTTCTGTATAAAATTTTCTAGTGCAAAGCAACTCATCGCTTTTTTTGCAAAAGGATATATCAAATGCTTTTTATGCTTATCTTAGTTCCTCTCTTCAAAGGCTGTTACATTTGTAATCACTGGTGATGAAGGTCCTATTTTTTCATTTGCTTTCATTCTATCACCTGCGAATATGCATTGACCTTTTTTTAGATTCTGGATCTTTGACAGCCAATTTCCATTACCGGTGATGTCTATTTGTTTTGCAATTTTTATCATTTCTTCATCTGTAGGTTTAAAATAAAGTTTAACGGCTGCTTGAAGTAAACGAACCACCTCATCATCTTTTAGAACTTTCAACGACTGTGTCGCAAACCATGCCGACCACCCAAATTTACGTCCTTCTGTAAGAATCATAGCACTTGGAGATTTTATAGTATGAGAAAGATTCTGCGCTTCATCAAGTACAACAACAAATGGCTTTTCTTTTGAACCGTACTTCTTTGTATAATACCATGCATCCCATAACATCATTTCTGTAATAATTACTTGCATCTCTCTCGAAAACATAGTTAACTGCATAATGTTAACTTTAGCTTCATCAGCATATAGAATCTTCCCCCAGTCAAAGTCAGGATTCTCTGTAAATTCAACTGTATGGAAAAACGGTGTCATTTTTGAAATTACAGACTTAGCTGCTTTATTATTTGCGGAAACCTTCTCCAATTCCTGCTGAAAATATCTCATATTCATCTGCTCACCATATGCTCTAAGCCCATTAAATACTGCTTCAAAAACAGCAGAATTTTGCTGTGCACCAAAATCATACACGTGTTCAAAAATGTCAGCCAATCTGGCGGCAACGTCTGATTCTTTCTCTAAAATTTTCACTCCTGCCAGCTCAATCTCATGACGTTTGAAAGGATTGATTGGCACCCCAGTCCTATAAACAATTTCCTGCCTGATTTTATCTCCTAAAGCATCTTTAAACGGCTGTTCAAGCTGTTGGATCATAAATCCTTCCGTATAATCAAATATAACAGAAGAAATGTTTGACTTTGCCAATTCATAGAGCATTATTTGAATACTATAAGTTTTTCCCTGGCCAGAAGTGCCAGTAATCAGTAAATGTCTGTTAGCTAACCCTTTGCTGCCAAATTCCCAGTAAATATCATGAAAATACTTATCCTTTCCTATAAGTACTCTAATATCTTTTTTATTTTCAGTCTCTATATTATCTTTAGATTCACCTGCTAACAATCGTGTCATTCCCTTGAATTCCGGCTCAACAGATATATCAGCCTGGCTGTGATATTCATTACTTTCCAATTCTGTTGCATTATCATCCTCGCTTTCAACTTCTTTAATGCTAGAAATTTCCGTTACAAGGCTCCATTTTACTGTTTCTATCTCGTCAAATCCCTTAACAAGCAGATTAACCCCTTCCATCTTTGATTTTTCTATAATCAAAACGTCTTTATAATAATATTCTTTGTCTCTAATACAATCATCTTTGAAAGAGATGACACCACCTTTTTTCATTTCAGGGATTAGTGATTCAACAATTTCATATTCCTCTGCCAATAGTGCTCTTCGAAGATCTGAGGCCGTAACTGCTTCCCATCCTTGTTTTCCATCTCCAACATCATACAGCAACATCTTACTTGCATTCACTATCATCTGTTGTACAAAGAAGTTTCGATATAAACGTGTTTTTATACATTTGTCTTTACAGAATCCTATCTCAAGAATTCGATCAAATATCCGTTTTGTTTCAAGTGTCTGTGCAACACCTTTCTGTAAATATCCTGATTCCACATGTCCTATTTTTACTTCTATAGGATAAAATGTCACCTGAACTTTCTCTGCATTTTTTATTCCTATCAAAAGAAGATCATCACATGCTCCGCCGCTAAATCCGAGATTCTTGGCGGAAAAGATAGATTCGTTCTGAGGTAGACCTACTGATTTAGACACTCTTAATATCTCCTCCAAAGAAATTGGAATCCAAATAACACCTTCCACCGTATATCGTTTTACCGCAAGTTTCATAGCAGATAGAATACTAAGCTTCTCAATAGGGAAATAGGAACCTGGATGAGATTTATCTGACAACATACGCAGCAGCCAATCTCCGTTTAATGCATTAAAAATATTAATAATCTTCCTAGCATTTTTTTTCGATTCAACAACGCCATTCCTCCTTAAATATCGAGATATCGCCTCTTGATACTGTTCAGATTTCAGTGTTACCGTAATTGCATCATAACCACTAGTTGTTTGATTATATTGGTCACTGTAATGAATGATAAGTAGATCATTAGCATCAGAATCTGTTTTAAAATAGTTAAGATCAACCTTTGGATCAATAAATGTAACCCAATTGCTTGCTTTATATACTTTCATAAGCATATGCTCTTTATTGGGATTCATTTTTACTGCAGAACATCCTCCCCTCCGATATGTGTCTCCATTCATAGCAGCATTTAAAGCATTATATTTCACTGCAAGATCAATCAATGATATGTCATCTGCAACATACTTTGTCCCAAATCCGGTTCGATAGGTATCCCCCAGCAACACAGAAGGAACTCCTGATACCAAACCATTCATTGCAATACCAGAAGGAATATCTTTCATTTGGGTATTAGTCACCTGATTTTTATCATCTAGTTCCATAAATGTTATATGGGCATAATCCAATTCTTCTAAATCCTTAAAATAAAAGTGTACTTTTTTCCTGTAAAGATCAATCACCTCTTCCATGCTCATCTCGTCCACTCGAACTTTCAGACCTAATGTATGGACGAGTTCTTCAACATCATCTATTTTAGACATCATTTCGAATGCATTATCCATCTTGACAGCTGAATACACCGTTACTCTAATTGGCAATACCTTTTCAGAGGCATTTAGCTTTTTAGCATAATATTTAATTATTCCTTGTACGATTTCCCTGCAGTCTCCAGTATTTATTAAATTGATACGAATCGGGGCATCTGTATTTTCTGCAAATAGATAGCTGAAGTGTTCTACGAATTCGCCAATTTTTTCAGGGACAAGTTTTGACACAAAATCTTTTGAAGTTTTATATCTCGGAAGAGTCTCATCAATATATATTTTCCACTCCGGTGAATGCGTTTGCTCGGCCGGAATATAAACCTTTTTTTCTTTTGTGACCGGATCAATGTTGATATACGGTAATAAGTTTGTATGCTGAAATTTTCGTATCAAATCAGATTTCCCATCTAACCCAGAAATGTCCATATCATCAACAAACAACTGATATGCAATATTAATTGGATGAAGGGGGGTTAAAAAAATTTCATTATCTCCATAAACCCGTTTTATAATTCCAAGAGTAAATATTCCTTTTTGTGTCTCGCTTAAATACCCCCCTTCTTGAACCCTACCAATTTCGTCTGTGATTGCATTAATATAATCTTCATACAGTTTTCTAAGATCAGGATGTAAATGTGTAAGACTTGGTATTCCGTCATTTTGCTGATAATACTTGATAATTGCAGCAAAACATTTTGCAATCGTTTCAGGCAAACTGATATCGATAGGCTCATAAACATCTTCTCTCTTTTCAACCAGACAAGGCTTTCCCCTTCTAATATACTGTTTCTCCATGAAAAGCGTATTCCTGTAATCATCTCTAGCACAATAGCTTTGTGTTCCAAATATCAGCTTATTCTCACCTGCAATTTCAAAGTCCATCTTTCTAGTATGTTTCATATACCACACTTTCATTCCCTCAATAACTGTAGGTTTTTCTGAAATATATGCTTTTGATATCATTACATGGAACAAATCAGAACTTATTACAAATCGAATGTAGTCATCATCTGCAACTTCCGGGTATTCTTCACTGATAGAAACCTCTACACGCTCATTCATGGACACGCATACAATCTGTTCAGGTGCAGTTATGCTCACCGTTCTTATTTTTTCGCAGTTTGGATTAATAATCATCTCATCCTCATCTGTGTTAATTCTTATAGATGATTCTTCCGGTCTCTTGGAAGTCGCAATTACATATTTTGTCTTGACATCCTCAAACAATTCTTTTTCACATCTCAAAACAGCAATTTTAAACTCAAAATGAGCACCAAGATCTGAATATTTAAAATGATAAAACGATGCTGGCTCAACAACTTTTTTTAAAGTAACCTGTAACTTTTTACCTGAACTTCGGCATTCCAAGAATGTTTCATACCCTCTGGAAATGTTTATATTGATGTTTTTGGTGAATTCTGAAAATTCAAGAGGAAGAGTATACTCCTCTTCTTCTCCGTTATAAAAAATCAAAATATTTCTAATGCGACTTTTAGCCTTAGTTATACCCTCTTCCCTATCCCATACATTTACCTGCGAAATTATAGGGAAATATTCTATAGATGTTTTAATTTTCGCATCAGAAACAAACTTCTCTATGTCAGAATACAGTACCTTATTCCAATCTTCTGGATTCTTGAGTCTCTTCGCACCAGTTTCTCCGTAATATTTTTCCAACTTTGCCTCGTCCAACCCATATTTATGAATTTCTGATACGCGCACATAATTCTGATGGTTCTCACGAAGTCGTGCACAGAGTCTTTTTTCTGAAAGTGAATCAAGTTGATCATCTGGAAACAGTTCAAACGTAGAGTATTCATCAACAGTAATCTGCGAACACCCTAATATATTGATGATATCTTCATACTCAAAAATGGAGATTGCACCACTCTCCATCTCCTTACTTATATCATCAAGATATAGCTTTAATATTGCCTTGTCTGTATTACTAAAACCTGTTTCGTTAATTTCTCTGTCGATATCTTTTGCAATTTCATTAATATTTAACGGCATTCCAGCTTTTCCAAGACTTCCTGCCCCACCAAGTATACTATCAAGTGATGAACAGTGAATAAAAAGGATTGCTGAATTCTCATATCCTTTTTCTAACCCAACCATGTTTCTTAAAGTAGCCATAAAGTCAGGGTGGGGTCCGCTTTTTAGAGAAGCTGCCACAATTAATGAGACATCACTAAATTGGAGCTGATATGTTTTATACTTTTGTCCACGTTTATCATCAACATATGAGAAAGGTATTGAAGCTTTGCTATCACTCATCTCTTGATACAGTCTTTCAACTTGCTGTTCTGTTTCAAACTGAATATAAAACTTATCCCCAGCTTTTGGCGTATTTAACCGAAAATAATCTACAATTTTTCCTGACAAATAATTATAAAATCGATTTGACATATTGCGTATCTCCACTGTCTGAACGTTTCTCGAGCAAATTCATCTTTTCTAATAGCTCGGCTATTTTCTTTCTTGATTCTCTGTCAAAAAGTAACCCTCGTCTTTCAAATTCGTCATATAAAAAGGACATTTTGATTTTTCCTTTATTTGCTCTAAGAATTATCTGCGTAAACATAATAATGTAGTTTTCATCCACACCAAGCGTGTACCCTAATGTCCCACGCCGTTTTCCAAAATTCTTCTGCACAAACTCAATAAACATTTTATTATATGCATTATAATGGGAACGTCTGCTTCCATTTATAAACTGATAATCAACAGTCTCAAAAAGTCTGCATATTTCATTGGATGTTTTGCATGATGAACGCACTTTACTATATTTACATTGATCATAATTCATTGGTATCCAATTTTTATATCTGTTATTCAATTCCTTGATTTCTGTCGCTACTTTTTCATCTTCTGCAGAACCATTAAACTTTTCATAAATCTCTATATAATCATAATGCTTTTTCTCTACATTGTGAGAAATCATCTGAAGTACAACTGAATGAGAAAACATCTGGCTAAGTGACTCTAGTACATACTTCCACCCATATTCATATCCTGGTCTAACCTTAGATATTCCCTCCCAGCTAAGTGATAAAAATATCTTTTCCAACGAATTTCGGTCAGCTTTTTCAAATTTCCTCAGTTTTATGGCGAGCTGCGTTACATAAAACATATAATAATATGACAGTAATTTTTGAATATTAGATTTATAAAAATCTATGTTTTCAAGCAGAACCCTAAAATCTTCAATAAATACTTGTCGCACGTATGGAAGATGGCACCTCGCCTTTGCAAATTCTTTCATCTCTTCTAACTGATTATCCTCAAACGCTTCAAAGATAAATCTTTCAAGAGCATTTACATCTTCTGTTTTTTCCAACTTCTGATACTTTTCTTTTATATCTGTGTCATCTATAAATAAAGAATACAAATATTCAGCAACCTGTCTCTGGGTAGTATTAGACTCAATAAATGCTAATGTTTTCACACTGCTCAATACCAATTTGCCGTTTCGGAAATATAAACTTTTAACTATCTCAAAAAGTTTTTCAAATTCATCGTCATTTTGTGTTTCTACCCTGTTCCTTAAGCTGTTCTTGATTTCTTCCATTGTTAGATTTCTGCGGATGGATGTTTCATTCAATATTCTAGAAAAAGCTCCTATTACGCCCGAAAAATCTATATATTCGCTCTTATCGCCTTTCGTTTTAAATGGTACAAGTGTATCATCTCCCTTATGCCTTTTATTTCCCGATGGAAAGATTATATCTATACCATCACTCCCATCATATTTCAACCAGCTCATATTTTTTATATCTCCTCAAATGTATATTCATATTCAAAGCCCTCTTCATACTCAAATCTATAATTTCTCGTTTTACTCTGTCCGAGATCTCTTATTATCAATGTTTCCTTGCCGGAACCGCCTTGGGAAATTTTCCTGATAAACTCTATACATTTAATATTTACACGTTTATCAACTACATTGGGAACATAGCCATTCAACACTTTTTTCAACAAAGCATATAATCCAAAGTCTAAATCAAGTACTGCAAAAATATCCTTATGCGTATCTTTATACTTCAATTGTAACTCATCTTCGAAAATATATAATATTTCCTTTTCATCACGAAATGTTTTCTCCAGCACAACTTTTATTTCCAAATTCTGATATAGATGATATGTAGAATTATTGTTGGCTACAAGCAGTTGCATTTCATTTTTTTCGGCCAAACCATTCCAAGACAGTATTCCTCGTTCTACATCATTGTATAACTGCTTAAGCTCTCGATATTTCCCATTATTCCAAAGATAAAGATAATACATAAACTCACGATAATTTTTATCTTCTGGAAGTAAATCCGTTCGTTTTCCCGAAAGTCTGCATAAGCGTAAAAATAGATAGAGCATCTTCTTTTTCAGACTATATAGTGCATAATCATTAAAATTCATACCCGAGAAACGTTGAATTACATAGTCATATTCGCCTAGATTATCATGAAAGATTTGTATGACATCTTCAAAGTTTTCATAATAAACAAAAAAATCATCAATTTTTTCATTTCTGATATGTAAAGGATCCATATTATGTAATGCCTTTAACAACTCAGATGAATCCTGCCGGTTAAACAGTGTACACGGCAGTAAAGCATCGCAATATTGCATTTCATTTAAGTTTTTGGGTTCTTTTCTTGGTTCCAGAGATTCTCTTTTTATATATCTTTCATCAACAATGATCTCATAAAAAAAATTAAGCAGTGCACGTGTAGATACAATTAGTTTATCCTTTACAATACTTTCAATTAAAACAGAGACTATTCCTCGTTGAACTTCAGTGTCTGAGAGAAGATCATAGTTAATTCGTATAGGGCAACATGAAAAAGAATCACATTCTTTACAATTACTGCAATATGAATTATAGAAAATATTAGCCTGATCTTTATTAGTTATTTTGTTAATTAGTGCCGATATATATTCCGACTGCGGTCCCGACTTAGTTAGTTCATATAAATGATAATCTGTAAAATTCACACTATGAAAGTACATGTCATCATTATTTGAATTCGATGACCTCTCCAAAACTCCTGCTCTTGATATATAGCCTGATAATCTTGTAAATCTTCCTTCTGTATCTTCATCGAGAAAATTACTAAGCGTTCCAAGATTGATAGCCAAAATTATTTTTCTTGATGAATATTCTACCTTATCATCAGCAAAATCTTCTAATAACTCTTTTAATGTATAGGAGGCAGGTTTATCAATATATAGGCTGGCTGTAGAATCATTATGAATATAAAACTTTTCCATAAGTTCTGGCCGTTGCTTCCGATAATATGAAAGTATATGAGATTTACCATCCCCCACACTCCCGCACAACATAATAAGTTCCGCGTGATTAGAAGTAGCAGACTTCCTTAACTGCTCTTCAAACACTTTCTGAACGGGCCTGTCCACATGCATATATAGTGTATATTCATCACTAAAATTTGCTGATACCACCGCATCTTTTGATGATTCTCTCAGACGTGCAAGCGTAGTTATAAAGCAATCTCGATTATTTAATACCTCCATAATAATTGCCTCTATAAATTCCTTCTAATTATTTCTACTAGATTTAGGACATCCTCTTTCGAAGAATTTTTACCAATGGAAATCCTTAATACCTTTGTTACATCATTTTCCAATCCCATTGCATCTATCACATGGGAATGCTCTCCTGCACTGCAGGCTGATCCAGTTGATATCGCAAGTTCGTCACTAACCCTTTTTATGAATCTCTCATTATGAAAATTCTGCCTATTTACAATAATACTTATAATTCCAGGCATTCTATTCTTCTCCGGATTAGTCAGCCGCACATAGGGAATCGCTGTTAATTCAGAAACAGCAATTTGGTCCAGTATCTTAAGCTTAGATATATTTTCATCTAAATGGTTATAAGCTAATTCCGCCGCCTTGCCAAATCCCACAATATCATGTACCGCAAGAGTACCTCCACGTACGCCAAACTCCTGTTCACCACCATGCATAAAAGCTGTAATAGGCTCTATCCCATAAGCATCACTCTTTAGTAGCGCCGCACCAATGCCTTTTGGTCCATAAATCTTATGAGCTGAACAAGATGCATAATCAATTCCCATTTTTTTAGCATTTATGGGAATTTTCCCAAGAGCCTGTGTCACATCGGTATGAAAAGTAATTCCTTTTTCATGACACACTTTGCTGATTTTTTGAATATCACTAATTGTCCCTACTTCGTTATTAACATATATCACAGACACCAGTGCTGTATTCGCTTTTATAGCAGCTGCAATTGTGTCCGCCATTATTTCTCCAGATTTTGTAACTCCAACAAAACTCGCCTCGTAACCACGGTTCACCCTCTTTTTTTCTCCTAAAAGAGAGATTGTAGGATCCTCGTTAGAATATATTTCTCCATTGAGATATTTACATGTATTCAAAGTAGCTTTATGCTCTGCAATAGAAGTTATAATATGATTTCTCCCATCGCCGTAATAACGTCGATAGTCCATATATCCCTTTAAGATAAAATTAGTACTTTCAGTAGCGCCTGCCGTAAATACCACATTTTCAAATTTTGTTCCAAAAAGTTTCGCAACATTTTCACGCGCTTCATCTATCGCCTGTTGTGCCTGAACCGCCTGATAATAATATTTACTAGAAGGATTGCCAAACTCTTCTTTTAAATACGGCAACATCGCATCCACTACTTCAGGATCCACCGGTGATGTTGCACTATTATCAAAATAAAGCATTATACTGTATCTCCTACTCCCATAACTTGTAATACATATTTGTCCATGGAACCCGCATGATTATACATATCCAAAAGTAATTCACTTCCCCTGTCAATATGTGCTTTTACATATTGGGGGAAATACTCTTCCTCTGGGATATATCTGCCTTCCACTTGTTCAATCAAAACTTTGAAAAAGGTATCATAATCACCTGTAATGGTCTGGCGATTTAAATCCAGCCCCTCCGAATCAGATACATATTCACATACCGAAGTGTTTTCTTTCAACGACCACGCAATCGCATGCTTCACCAATGTATATGGCTTATAATTTGTTCTTTTCTCTAATTCCTCGAAAATTTCTTGAGTTCTCTTTGAAGTCTTTAATCTAAAAATCATTTTCTATTCCTCAAAAAAAATAACAGTTTTCAACTGATGTTTTATTTTCGCTTTCATCATTAATAAGAAGATATTCTTTTGCGATAAAGGGCTTTAACACATGATAATATTCTTCATTAATTTCTTCATCCGTTGAAAGAATAATCACCTGCTCGCTAATATTAGGGAAGAATTTTTCCGAAATTTCTCTTCTATGATTCGCATCAATTCTTGCGTAGGGGGTATCAATGATAAATGGGATATTTTTACCTGACAGTTCGATAATTGCCCAATACAATGAAAGTATAAATATCTGCCTCTCGCCTTTCGATAACCTACTCAAATCAATACGTTTGTAAAGTTTAATCTCGCCTTCGGATTCAAGATTTTCAATAATATATTTTACTTCTCTCATATCCTTGGTTCCATATTGCTCCAGAAGAATCTTCATTCCTTGTGAACCAATATTCTTAGAAAAACCCGCAACTCCAAGATTATTTATTAACGAAATTATATCTGAACACGTATAAATTTCATCTTGATACAAATCAAATTGAAATTCTTCTGTTAACTCAACATGTGAAATAAGATTATTTTTTCGATAAATCTCATGTAATTTATCAACTATCAAGCATTCCAGTTGGCTACGAATTTTCTCTGTTCTTCTTCCCAGCAGTGTGGTCATCATATTATTCAAACCTTTGCTAAGTTCGTAAACATGCTTTTCCTGAGCATTATTCCTCAAATCCTCTAGCGCCTTCTCCTGTTTTTTAGTTAATTCAGTAAATTCACTTTCTAAATTCGAAACATCACTTTGAGCTACATATAATTTTTCAGAAACTTCATGTTTTTCCTGAAGAAGGGTATTTTCTTTGTTTGCAAAATCTGCAGCATCATCTTCGCTCATCGAATTCTTAAGAACATTATGGATTTCCATAGTTGTTTTCACTGCTTCTTCTCGTTGTCTGACCAGCTCCACGATTCTTTTGCCATCAAATGATAAGATTCTCAAACTTAATGTTTTTACTTGGCTTGCCTCTTCGCTGGACAAATCAAATTTCATCTCACTACCTTTTTGATATTTTGATGGTTTAAGGACTTTAAGCACACCGGCAAGAAGTTGATCAATCATACCTTCTTCTATGTTTATTTCTTTTTTCAACTTGCTCTTTGCTTGATCACTTGTTAAATTATTACAGACCAACTCATAACTCTTAACCTGTTCTTCAATAGCAATTTGGTGGGTGATTTCCTCGCTAAATTCCTTAACGATATAAAACGGCATAAGATTTTCCACAAACTGTTTGATTTGAATAGCAGCATCATTCTTTTTTTCTTCCGCTTTCTTAAGCCTTCTCATTAACTCATTTTTCTTTTCTTTTGTAATACCACCAGCCCTGCGAAATGCTATATCAAGTTCCAGCAATTCAGTCTCAATCCTTTGTAAACGTTCTTGATAAACAACAATCTCTTTTTGTTTCTGTGCCAACATTGCAGACACCCGTTCGCCTTGCTCTCTCAGAGTTTCATATTCCTCATATAAGGCTTCATCATCTCCACCTTTGGCTTTTGATACATAATTATGGGTATACTTCCTAATAATTTCAAATGTATCCATACCACAGAGCGTATACACTGCTTTTTTCACATACGAATCATAAGTGCTGGATGAAAAAATATCACCAATCTCTTCACCATCGAATAAGAAAAATTCGAATAACTCTGGTGGAATCATTCCCTGCAAATAATTTTGAAAATAAGACAGCTTTTGTTCGGAAAGGCTATTTTCATTTTCTGTAACAGTATATGTTTCGTTAAGTTTCTGATCCAGATAATTCCAAAATCTTGTAATAGTATAAGATCGAAGCTCACGTTCTAGTTTCACCTCTATCTCTAGTTTCACATATGACTTTACCTTTTTTTGCTGAAACGCTTTAAAATTAATAAGCTCCTTTATTTTATTAATATAATAAGGATTAGCTCCCTGGTAGCCATATGATAGCGGTCCATATAACGCCAGCTTGATTGCTGTAAAAAGCGAAGTCTTTCCAGCTCCGTTTTTTCCCCCTATCAAAATAATATTTTTTCCTTTCCCAGAAGCCGAGAAATCAAATACATTTTTCCCTTCAAACGAGCTGAAATTAAATAATTCTATCCTATTAATTTTCATTTTCTATTACCTTTATTATCTCATGATGTAACCACTGCTGGTTCAATAATCTGTCCAATTCGTCACGCAGTATTTTTCGATTAGAATAGTTTTTATTTCTATTCACAGACAAAATAATATTTCTAACCAAATCAAATGGAACCTCATTTTCTGTGGCAAGCTCTTCCAATTCTGAAACTGTATCTGAATCAAACATTGCTTCCTTATACTCATGCCATGGGAGTCTCTTTCCCATTTCTTGTTCATACAATTCTACCAAAGTTTTCCGGGAAAGATCCAGTTCATTGTCCCAAATTGCATCAATTGCTTTTAATTCATCAATAGTAATTAACTCATAGTTCATTTTTTTCTGGGTTCTTAGGAGTTTCCGTAATATCATTTGGCGAGCTTCCCATGTAAAGGGACCAAATCCAAGATTCCCCTGCTTATCTTCATAAACCGTACCATTCCTACGTTTTTTTTCTCTGTACTCAGGAATGTCTCTTATACTCATAAGCCATGTTCTGAATTCGGCAAGCGGAATAAGTTCTCTATGTCCGCTTTTAATGAAACCATTAAGAGATTTGTCTTCTTTTACTACTGTACAAACCCAGCAGCCGAATCTAGAATTCCCACAACTTTGAGTTTGTCCTCCAGACTGTATACTAGCAAACGGACATTCCCCACTATCAGCACCAGAATAGAGGCTGACTAATTCGGAATTATCCGATCCCCAAGGAGTTTTTCCCCCATCTTGCTTCAATAAAACATCCCATACATCATCTGTAGTCAGCTCAACAATTGGGTTGTATACATATGCATCTTGAATCGTCTCATGCCTATTAAGTAGCCTATTCGAAAGTTCACGTCCCTCAATTCTTTTTTTGCGCGCAATACTTTCAGCCTTCCTAACTCCAAGAAGCACGACTACTTCCTCTTTTTCCTGCTTAATGATTTGTCGGATATAATCTGCACTTGGATTTATTTTTAACCTGTCAGTACACCAGCGGAACGTACCATTCATCCTGGGCGTAGGAAATCCTCTGCCAATTACATTTGCCCAAAATGAATTATCTGGAGGTGGGGTAACCATTTTAGATTTAATGGGTAACGAATCTCTCTCTGCTGCTTTTCCCAAAAGTGCATTCATCTTACTCAAATATATTTTTATTAAGGGGTTTTCAATCAATGTGTCGGATGAGACAATATATACATTTTTAAATCTTTCCCACTCTGGCAGACCAAGAAGCATTTTGTAAACAAGCTCTACTACTGTTGTAGAATCTTTTCCTCCACTGTACCCAATAACCCATGGACGTTTATCTGATTTATATACATATCTAATCTCGTCTAAAATATCGTCGAGTGTATTTTCACTAAAGTAACTATTCTTTGCCATTTTTATCTCCTCGATGCTGAACAACCTGACTAACAAGTCCCAGGCTTAAACTTTTTTCCTTTTCATCCATATGTTGAAAATAGTCTAAAACTCTTTGTTCAAATTCACTTATTTTATTGTCATGAAACTCTCGTCCAACTAACTGATCTAATGAAATCGAATAAATATCTGCAATACTTTTTAACTGTTCAATATCGGGTGCAGTAACACCACGCTCAATATTACTGATCACCTGTTGTGATACGCAAAGTTTTTTTGCAATATCCGTTTGTTTATACCCATGTTCTTTCCTTAATTTTGCTAAACGTTCACCTATTTTCTGCATGACTTTCTCCACAATTAATCATGTGCAATATAAATCCAATTGAAATAAACTTTCTATCTAGAAATAATAGCAAATTAATTGCATTCACACAATAAAATTATGTAAAAATTCTCCTTGACTAACAAAATATTTGTATATTATAATATATACAAATATTTTGCTAATTTAATTTCAAAAAAAGG
>ERZ791922.761-NODE-761-length-16363-cov-3.678992_pt1 | contig 16363 bp, 19 predicted proteins | sample MGYA00510134_ERZ791922 | MGnify/ENA primary metagenome ERZ791922 (study PRJEB30046, sample SAMN00792101) | human gut metagenome | study: EMG produced TPA metagenomics assembly of the A metagenome-wide association study of gut microbiota in type 2...
GCATAATAATTATGTTAAGAAAATTGGTTTTCTTATCTCTTGAACGCAAAAATTATTATATACGATGGTTTTAGAAAAAGCAAGCATTTTTTAAAAAAATAAAGTGTTAAAATATACCATAATAAATCTCTTTTTAATTAAGTAAAGGTAAAAGTATCGACTAAGTCAGAGGAATCTTGTTAATAATACGGTTGAAAGTCAAATGAATAATATTTATCGTTGATTATAGTACTTAGAATCGATATAATGCATTATAGGATATACTTACAATGGAAGTAAGGGGGGTTTACACAATTAGTAAAAGAGACCCTCTATCTTCCAATGTTGAATAGCTTAGCAAAGGGGTTAAAGATGGCGAAGAAGTTAAAACTTTCCGGTATGAAAAAAAAGAATAAAGCTGTTATCCAAGAAGAGACAGGAAAAATTAAAGTAATAGTTTTAAAAGAAGAGCAGGTTCCTGATGATCAGGAAAAAGAAGTAGTAGAACGTCCTAAGGATTATAAATTCAGATTTGAGCCAACCAAAAAGTATTTTACGATTAGTGTATATGCCTTTTGCGTGATTGCACTTGCTATTATATTTAAGTATGCATTGGAAAATATTCCTTCTTTTACAGTAGGATTAAAAAACTTTTCGATAGTGATTCAGCCATTTATAGTTGCATTCTTTATTGCTTTTATTATAAATCCAATTGTGAAAGCATTGTCAGAACGCTTTTATGGTAATACACTAAAGATAAAAAAAACTAAGGTGTGTCTAGCTCTGGGCATTGCAACCGCTTATATCATAATAATTGCATTATTGGTAATATGTTTTACTTATATTATACCACAGGTGACAAAAAGCATATCCGAGTTGATTCAAAATAGCGATGATTTGTATAAACAAGCTGAAATCTGGTTAATTGAATTTGGTGAGAAGTTTCCAATGCTTGATACTGAATATATACAGGATAAAATCGAAGCATCATTACCTCAGTTAATTTCTTTTGGAACAGACTTCGTGAAAAATGTTGTTCCAAAGATATTAAATGTATCCATATCAATTGCAAAGATTGCATTTAACATTTTATTATCGATAGCGATTTCTATTTATATGATCTATGATAAAAGAATGTTGTCAAAAAATGCAGCACGTGTGATTTATGCTTTTGTCCCAAAAAAGAAAGCAGATTCTTTCCTTGAAGTAACAAGAGAATGTGGATCAATCTTTACTGGGTTCATTGTCGGGAAAACAATTGACTCTACGATTATAGGAATTATTTGCTTTATATTAATGTCTATACTTAAATTGCCATATGCAATCTTAATTAGTGTTATTGTAGGTGTTACGAATATGATACCTTACTTTGGACCATTTATAGGAGCAGTACCAGGAGTACTTCTTTACCTATTTATAAGTCCAATACAAGCCTTAGTCTTTGCGCTTATGATTCTTGCATTACAGCAGTTTGATGGCTGGATATTAGGACCTAAGATTCTTGGTGATTCCACAGGACTAACACCATTATGGGTTATCTTTGGTATTACGGTTGGAGGCGCTTACGGCGGGGTATTTGGAATGTTTTTAGGAGTTCCTATCGTAGCTGTTATTGCTTATCTAGCAGATATACTGATAACCGGACATTTAAAGAAACGAAATATAGAAATACGATAAAAAATCCTGTTCCTAGCAAAGTATGTTAGGAACAGGATTTTTTTTATGCATTTAACATATCCTCTAATTTTTGTTTTGCAACGACGCCTACCATCGTTTCAATTGCTTTTCCATTTTTAAAGAAGATTAATGTAGGTATTGACATAACGCGGAATTCTGCTGCTGTTTCTGGAGAATTATCTACGTTAAGTTTACCAATCTTAACCTTACCTTCATACTGGTCATGTAATTCTTCGATGATTGGTCCCATCATTTTACATGGTCCACACCAATCTGCGTAAAAATCCACCAAAACTGGCAAATCGGATTGGATTACTTCTTTTTCAAAATTTTCATCAGTAAATATTAATGCCATATTAGTACCTCCGTTGTATGGTATAGATATATTGTCCCTTAGTAACTTGTAACCTTTAGGTCTCATTCACCTTTTTGTATTTTACCCTTTTTTAAGGGCTTTTAACCTGCTTAGCTAGGTTTCATTTGGAAGGTTTTTTTTCAGCAGCACTAGGTTTTTTTTCTGTAGTGTTCGCTTTTGTTTCAGGTGTACTAGGATTTTTCTTTAATAAGTTTGAGTTTTTTAATAACTTATCTACAGCATCCCAAGAACTTTTTAAGTCTAATGCTCTCTTGTTTAGGTTTTGATTGGACATCAGGGAATGTGATATCTTAGTTTTCGGTGAATTCTTCATAATCAACCAGCAATACTTTTTTTATATCATATTACGGTAATCATAAAAATATCCAATTATTCTTTCTCTCGATATGCAACTAAGCGATGAATTGGATTTCCCATAGAGGAAAAACGCTCTTCATATTCCGTCATGATGTTACCTTCCACAAATTCACTATGATGCAAATCAAAGGTTACATCACGTAACTGCCATTCGGACTCTTTAACTTGCTCTAGAGAAAAGTCAAATAAATCTCGATTGTCTGTTTTAAAGGCAATAAAGCCATCCTTTGCTAAGAACTGATCATAGCGTGCAAGAAACTCATTCGAAGTTAATCTTCTTTTGGCATGGCGGTCTTTTGGCCATGGATCAGAGAAATTTAAATAGATTCGATCCACTTCGGATGGAGCAAAAATATCTGTGATATATTCTGCGTCAAAACGAAGAAAATATAGATTATTTCCTTCATATTCCTCTCTTTTTTCAATGGCACGAAGTAATACGCTAGAGTATTTTTCTATGCCAATATAATTTATGTTAGGATTTTGCATTGCAAGAGTAGTGATAAATTGGCCCTTTCCCATTCCAATTTCAATGTGAATAGGATTGTGATTGCCGAATACTTCGTGCCATTTACCTTTCTTTTGTTCCGGATCATGGATTACATAGTCGTTTTGGGCTATATATTCTCTTGAGCCGGGGATATTTCGAAGTCGCATGTTTCTCCTACCTTTCTAAACCGATTGAGGTGTATCAACCTAAGGCTTATTATACTTGTTATCTTATTATTCGTCAATTGGGACTATCCATATACCATACTGCCTCATAGGGCTTTTTCTTGTGTTTTAAAGTTTTGTACGCTATAATAACGATAAGTTAATTACAATAAAAATTGGAAAATAGAGGATAGGAAAGAGGTGTGGCAAAGTGAATTTATATGAAAAATTACAGGAATATACGAAAGCAGAGTATTATCCGATGCATATGCCTGGCCACAAGAGAAATCCAGATTGGTTGATGGACAATCCCTATGCTCTTGATATAACAGAAATTGACGGATTTGATAATTTACATGATGCAGAGGATATATTAAAAGAAGAGATGGAAGAAACGGCAAAGTTATTTCAGACAAAGCAAAGTTTTTTTCTAGTAAACGGCAGTACTTGTGGTATTCTAGCGGGGATTTCTGCAATGACAAATCGTGGAGATAAAGTAGCAATTGCAAGAAACTCACATCAGGCAGTCTATCATGCACTTTATCAAAGACAGTTAAAGCCAGTGTATCTCTATCCAGCGATGTTACAGTTTGGGATAGCGGGGCAGATAACAGTAGAATCGGTAATTCAAACTCTTGAAAATAATCCTGATATCACGCTAGTTGTAATAACCTCACCAACTTATGAAGGAATTGTTTCTGACATTAAAAAGATTGCTGAGGTAGTTCATCGATATGGAGCAGGTCTTTTGGTTGATGAGGCACATGGCGCGCATTTGTTATTCCAGAAAAGCAAGGTAAAAAGTGCGCTTGAATGTGGAGCGGATGTCGTAATTCAAAGCACACATAAGACGTTACCTGCATTTACACAAACAGCTCTTTTGCATCGGAATAGTGATTTGGTATCAGAAAAAGATATAAAAAGATTTTTAAAAATATATGAAACAAGTAGTCCTTCTTATTTATTAATGGCAAGCTTGGTAAGATGTATGGATTTTCTTAGAACAGAAGGAAAAGATAAATTTGAACTTTATCAGGGATATATAGAGGAAGTATACGAAAAACTTGCTAATTTAAAAAATCTTACGCTTTGGAATTCGGAATATAAGGATGCTTCTAAACTTGTAATTGCATCAAATCATAATCATATAACGGGAATGATGTTATATGAGGAGTTAAGAACAAAGTATCTTATTCAGCCTGAGATGGCATCAAAAGAATATGTGTTATGTATGACTAGTGTATGTGATACGAAAGAAGGGTTTGAACGTTTTATCAAGGCAATCTTAGCAATAGAAGAAGATATAGAAAAGGGTAGATTAAGGGAGTTAAGTGTTAATGAGAAAAGTTCAGAAGATTCATTAGTAGAACAAGAGGATACCAAACACGAAAACACAAACCTGGAGAAATTGAATCAAACGTTCCTTGACATAGAATTCTTAGAGAGTGAAATAAAAGAACTGCAAAAACCTAAGCGCTACTATGAGTCTTATGAACTTGATGGTTTCAAGGAGGAGGTTATCCCACTCATAAAAAGTGAGGGACGGGTTGTACTAGATTATATCCATCTTTATCCGCCTGGAATCCCTCTTTTGGTTCCTGGAGAGGTTATTACTAGGCCTATGATAGAAAAACTTCTTCGCTTTAAACAGGCTTTTTTAAAAGTAAAAGGGCTTGTCGAGGAAGAAGGAGACTTCATTAGAGTAAAAGCAGGAGAAAAGCATGTCTAAAATTTTTGTAATCATGGGAAAAAGTGCGACCGGGAAAGATACGGTCTATCAAAGAATAATTGAGTCAAAGGAGCTTATGCTTAAAACAGCAGTTGGGTATACAACCAGACCAATCCGCAAAGGAGAAAGAAATGGTGTAGAGTATCGCTTTGTGACTGTGGAAGAGATGAAAAATCTAAAAGAAAAAGGTCTGATTATTGAGCATAGATCTTACCAAACGGTGCATGGTGAATGGAATTATTTCACTGTAAATGATGATCAAATTACACTGGGTACGAATGATTATCTTCTTATTAGTACTTTAGAGGGATTCGTTCAAATAAGAAAATATTTTGGTGATGATGTCGTAATTCCTTTCTATATCGAAGTTGCTGATGACATACGATTGGAAAGGTCGATTATCCGAGAAAGAAAACAAGAAGAACCTAAGTATGCAGAGGTTTGTAGAAGGTATCTCGCAGATGAAGAAGATTTTTCAGAAGAAAAATTGAAGGAAGCAAATGTTATAAAACGATATAAAAATAATGATTTAACGGATTGTATTAATGAAATTATAAAGGATATAAAGAGTTATCAAAAATTGAGTTAGTATGATAGCATAGGATTTCATGATTCGATGCAAAGAATCAGATAGCAAAGGTCGGTTGTAATATAGGTGTGCTGAAAGAAAATGCTATAATTTATAGGTACCATATGATATAATAAGACTGCCAAGCCAAAGGCTTGTGTAGACCACAATCATAAATTTGGTATTTTAAATTCATGATATAATGTTTCATATCAAAGGATACGGTGAAATGGAGGAGAGCGCATGGAGATTAAAGTGAATCAATTACAGCAAATTAGTCAGGCAGAAGTAAAAGCTCCTGTACCAAATGGAGATGATTCTTTTCGCTTTACCTTAATTAGTAATATTGAAGAGCAGTCCCTTCAAGCGCGTTTAAATCTATTAGTGGAGGAAATTGCCACGCAAGGGAAACGAATCACCAAGCATATGGATGTTACTGATATGAGAAGATATCGGGAATTAATCAAGGAATTTATGAATGAGATAGTGAACCGATCTCATAAATTTTCACGTCAGAATTTCTTAGACAAACGAGGAAGACACCGTGTCTATGGTATGATAAAATTAATCGACAAAACCTTAGATGAATTAGCCTTAGAGCTAATAAAAGAGGAGAAAGATGCAATTGCAATCTTAAGTCGAATTGATGAAATTAGAGGATTATTATTGGACTTGTTGGCATAGATTTAGAAAGGCAGGGAGCACATGAATACCTTTAGAGATGTTATAGGGCATGAGGAAATCGTGAATCATCTTCAAAATGCAATGAAAACCAATAAGGTTTCTCACGCTTATATCTTTCAAGGGGAAGATGGGATTGGAAAAAACTTTGTGGCAAATATTTTTGCGTCTACTCTTTTGTGTAGCGAACATGGAATAAATCCTTGTACCACGTGTAAATCCTGCTTGCAAGCTGTATCAGGAAATCAGCCAGATATCCGTAGAATCACACATGAGAAAGCGAGTATTGGCGTTGATGATATCAGACTTCAGTTAAACAATGATATTGCGATCAAGCCTTATGTTGGTCCTTATAAAATCTATATTATAGATGAAGCGGAGAAGATGACTGAGCAAGCGCAAAACGCTCTCTTAAAAACGATCGAAGAACCGCCACAGTATGCAATTATATTGTTATTAACAAACAATAACAATATATTTTTACCGACGATACTATCCCGTTGCGTTATGCTTAATTTTAAAGCGGTGGATAAGAATAAAATTAAACAATATCTTATCGATATAGAACATATCGTAGATTATCAGGCACAAATTAGCGCAGCCTTTTCCGGAGGAAATCTAGGAAAAGCGATTAAGTATGCAACTTCAGAGCGATTTGTAAAGATGAAAGAAGATATCATTCATCTTATGAACAATATGGAGGGAATGGACTTAAGTGATATTGCGGAAGCGGTCAAGTATTTCTCAGAAAATAAAAGTGATATTTTAGACTGTTTGGATTTAATGCTTCTATGGTATCGAGATATTTTAATGTTTAAGGCTACACAGGACGGCAATCTTTTAGTATATAAGGAAGAACTGCCTACGATAAAAAAGCAAGCAAAATTAAGCAGTTTTGAAGGTTTAGAACAAATAATTCAAGCTTTTTCTAAGGTCAAGGATCGTTTGAATGCGAATGTTAACTTTGAAGTTGCAATGGAGCTTTTATTACTTTCTATGAAGGAAAGTTATCAATAGATGTCCTATACGATTATCCAATCAAAATTGTCTAGTTTCTGATTGCTTATTCGTATAGAAAGTGAATGAAAAGGGAGAGAGGATAAAAACTATGGTAAATGTAATCGGTGTACGTTTTCGAAGAGCTGGTAAGATTTATTTTTTCGATCCAGCTGGTTTTTCGATTAATCAGGGGGATAATGTAATTGTTGAGACCGCAAGAGGGGTGGAATATGGAAATGTAGTACTTGGACCAAGAGATGTGGAAGAAAGCCAAGTGGTACAACCCTTAAAGCAGGTTATGAGAACAGCGACACCAGAAGATGATGAGGTAGAGCACAAAAACAAAGAGAAGGAAAAAGAAGCATTTCGTATCTGCATGGAGAAGATTACTAAGCATCAACTAGAAATGAAGTTGATTGATTGTGAGTATACTTTTGACAATAATAAAGTGTTGTTTTATTTTACAGCCGATGGAAGAATTGATTTCCGTGAATTAGTAAAAGATTTGGCTTCTGTCTTTAAGACAAGAATTGAATTACGACAAATCGGTGTGCGTGATGAAACTAAAATAGTAGGTGGTATCGGTATTTGTGGAAGACCGTTATGTTGTCATACACATCTTTCTGAATTTGCTCCTGTTTCTATAAAGATGGCCAAGGAACAAAATCTCTCATTAAATCCAACCAAAATCTCTGGTGTATGTGGAAGATTAATGTGCTGTCTTAAGAATGAGGAAGAGGCATATGAGGATTTAAACAGTAAGCTTCCAAGTGTAGGTGACTTTGTAACGACGAATGACAATCTTCGTGGTGAAGTTACAAGTGTAAGTGTATTAAAACAATTGGTAAAAGTCATAGTGGTCTTGGAAAATGATGAAAAAGAAATTCGCGAATACAAAGTAAGTGATCTTCGCTTTAAGCCAAAGAAGAAAAAAGAGAGAGTGCTGCTTGATGAGGAACTTCGTGCACTTGAAATGTTAGAGAGAAAAGAAGGTAATCATCTGGATGACTAAAACAGAGAAAGTTTCCATAACACAAAAAGAAGAGCTTCTTTTTGCAGGAGAGAGATTGGATGATTTGCATCGTAATGGGTATAAAATAATTCAAAATCCCGAGAAATTTTGTTTTGGAATGGATGCTGTTTTATTATCTGGTTTTGCTAAAATAAAACCGAGCGAATCTACTCTTGATATGGGTACCGGGACAGGAATTATTCCTATCCTATTAGCAGGAAAAACAAAGGGGCAACACTTTACGGGGCTTGAGATTCAAGAAGAGAGTGCAGATATGGCTAGAAGAAGTGTTCTCTATAATGAATTGCAAGACCGTATCGATATAGTAACAGGCGACATTAAGGAAGCTTCCAAATTGTTTGGAGCGGGTTCTTTTGATGTTGTTACGTGTAACCCACCTTATATGAACCATCAGCATGGATTAGTAAATGAAGCGATGCCAAAGGCAATTGCGAGGCATGAAATATTATGTAGTCTTGAAGATGTCATAAGAGAAACAGCTAAAATTCTAAAACCGAACGGAAGATTCTATATGGTGCATCGTCCTCATCGCTTAGTTGAAATATTTTCTGTGATGCGCCAATATAAGTTAGAACCAAAACGGATGAAATTAGTACATCCCTATGTAGATAAAGAACCAAACATGGTGCTAATTGAAGGCTTGCGTGGTGGAAATCCTATGATTACGATAGAAGCACCGCTTGTTGTTTATCAAGAGGTAAATGTTTATACCGATGAGATTTATAAAATCTATGGTTATTAGTTTATATGACCGTATATAGAAAAGATAGTTACACAAACCTGTATGTGTGAAAATAAAAGCAATGTTCACACTTCTTATTCATAGCAAGAAAAAATTTGTGAAACGTACTTTTTCTTGTTTCTGGCAATATCAAAGCTGTATGCGGATAATATGCGCTTTAGATTTGATATGCAACGGGTGTTAGGAGGAATCATGTCAGGAAAATTATATTTGTGTGCTACTCCAATTGGTAACTTGGAGGATATGACCTTTCGCGCTGTAAGGACATTATCTGAGGTAGATTTGATTGCCGCAGAGGACACAAGAAACAGTATTAAGTTATTAAATCATTTTAATATAAAAACACCGATGACAAGCTATCATGAATTTAATAAGATAGAAAAGGGAAGATATCTGATAGAAGAAATGCTACAAGGAAAAAATGTGGCGCTAATTACAGATGCAGGAACCCCAGGTATTTCAGATCCAGGGGAAGAGCTAGTTATGATGGCTTATGAAGCAGGTATTGTAGTGACTTCTTTACCAGGGGCTTGTGCGTTAATTACAGCCCTAACGATTTCTGGAAGGTCTACCAGAAGGTTTGTGTTTGAAGCATTTTTGCCAGTAGATAAAAAAGAACGTCAATCTATTCTTGATGAACTTGTCAATGAAACAAGGACAATTATCTTGTATGAAGCACCGCATCGTTTGGTAAAAACATTAAATGTTCTTCATGAGGCCTTCGGTAACAGAAGAATCACCGTTTGTAGAGAATTAACCAAGAGATATGAAACAGCATTCTTAACTACGATAGAGGATGCGCTTGCGTTCTATACTGACAGTGAACCAAAAGGAGAGTGTGTGCTATTAATTGAAGGACGCACAAGAGAAGAACTTAGAAAAGAAGAGCAGGAACGATGGGCAGAATGGACGTTAGAAGCCCATATGGATTACTATCTCGGACAAGGGTTGAGTAAGAAGGAAGCCATGAAATTAGTTGCTTCTGATCGAGGTGTTTCAAAAAGAGAGATCTATTCTCAGTTGTTAGAGCAAGAATAAAACGTATAGTAAATCGAATAAAACGTATAAATCGAATTAAGCATTAGTATTGGTAAGTAAACTTTTTTAATAGATAGGAAATTGTGACGCATTTTCCTATCTATTAAAAACTCTCCAAGGAATGCGCATTCTCCCTACGGATTCGGCGTGACAAAGTGAATAATAGATATCAAAAAAGTATAGAAAATATGCCTTTATTATAAGCAAGATTTTCTATACTTTTTTGACCGCCAAAGTAGATGTTTGTATCTATGTTTGTATGATGTTAAATCACACTAGAAACAACAATTCACTTGGTTAATTTACCAGTAAAGATAGAAGAAGAACTACTTCTATCAAACAATTTTTCAGAGTCAAGAACAGTATTTTAATACTGTATTATGTAGAACTCTTTCCCTACGTTAGGTTATACCAAATTAAAAATGAATTATTCAATAATGCCTGCAAGTTTTGCAAGTTCCATAATAGAGCTCTTAGCAACTTTCTTACCGCAATAATCTACTAAATCATCTTTACTTCCACTGAAGATATCTGCTGGCTCATATTTTTGAAGAATAATCTTTCCTTCATCTACGAAGATTTCTAATGGATCTCTTTCGCTAACACCAAGTGTTCTTCTTAATTCGATAGGTAGAGTGATACGGCCTAACTCGTCAAGCTTTCTAACGATACCTGTACTTTTCATTATAGTACTCCTTTCAATGTCAAACAAACATATAAAATGTCAAATTCTGTAATTATTTTGAATTACTTACTATAAATTATCATATAAATACAGGCTAAGTCAATTCAAAAAAATGTTACATTCTAGCATTTTTTTAAGATACATGTTCACAAAATGTAATATAAGGGTATAGTTTCGTCAAAATTAGCGTTTTCAACCTGTAATTTACTTGTTAAAAAGAGAAATTGTAAAAATATGGCGAATTTTCTGAAAATAAGTAGCTATATAAATTATTTTGATGAATTAGTTATTTTTAATCTTGATTGTAAGCGTTTTCAGTATAATAGAACGAGCTATGAAAAAATTAACAGTGATTTACTTCTTGTTATCCGAAAATTAGAGAAGATATAATTAAAATTTATATCGTGTAATATCAAAGTTATTTTATTAATTGTGATAGTAATAATAACAGGTATCTTAACACTTGTAAATAGCATGAGTACTAATAAAGTTATCCTAATATTAGGGAATCAGATACGGAATAATACCAATTAGTAAGAAGAATAGATTCATGGATTATCTCATATGATTAAAAAAACGATTGGTTTTGTACGATGATAAATTATCTATGGGCATTCATGATTATTATTGGCATTGTATATGGTGCATTTACAGGAAAGATGGGTGATATCAGTACAACTACCATATCGTCCGCTAAGGAGGCTGTGACTCTATGTATTACCATGCTTGGAGTGATGTCTCTATGGATGGGCCTTATGGAGGTAGCTAGGGGTATTGGGCTTATGGATCAATTAACAAGGAAACTTAGGCCATTACTGAAAGTGTTATTTCCAGATATACCGAAGGAGCATATTGTAAATGAATACATAGCATCGAATATGATTGCCAACATCTTAGGCCTTGGATGGGCGGCCACACCAGTAGGTCTAAAAGCAATGAAAGAATTAGCTACCCTAAATAAAAACTCAAAGATTGCAAGCTGTGATATGTGTACCTTTCTTATTATTAATATATCTTCTCTTCAGCTGATTCCCGTTAATATAATCGCATACCGTAGTCAGTATGGTGCGGCTAATCCATCGGACATCTTAGGTGTCAGTATACTTGTTACTCTTTGTTCTACGTTAGTTGGGGTTGCTTTTTCTATTATTGCAAGAAAATTGTCCAAGAAATCGTAATTAAAATCTGTGAAAACAAATCAGAAGTTTTTACCTTATCATGCTCATAAATTTATGAAACGTAAAATAAGATGGAGGAGAAGCACCATGAAGTTTGTAGTCTACTTATCGGATTATATAATACCACTACTATTCTTTTATATCATCGGTATGGGGATTCTTATGAAAAGACCGGTATATGATGATTTTATAAAAGGGGCGAAAGAAGGATTTCAAGTGGTGCTTGGTATTATGCCAACACTGATTGGATTAATGGTTGCTATTGGAATTTTAAGGGCTTCTGGTGTGTTGTTACTGATTTCCAATTCTCTTGAAGGGATCACTTCCATATTTCAGTTTCCATCTGAGATCGTTCCACTAGTAATTATTAAAATGTTTTCTTCTTCTGCAGCAACAAGTTTATTATTGGACTTATTCAAAGAGTTCGGTCCAGATTCTTATATTGGTAGATTAAGTAGTATTATTATGAGCTGCACGGAAACAATCTTTTATACAATGGCGGTGTATTATATGACTGCTGGTGTGAAAAAAACAAGGTATACATTAGCGGGAGCCCTAATAGCAACGATAGCTGGAGTTATCATCAGTACTTTGTTCATGGGATTCATGTAATTATGAAGTAACAAATTGGGGTTGCCTTGTTATAGGAAAGTCATCAGGGTTAGTTCTAGGTATTTAAGAAAGATCCGTCTTAGTAAAGTTTAACTTTATCATGGGTAATTTCGAATACAACGCTTGATCGGATTATACCGAGTAATAGCAACACTAAATTCATCAAATCCAAGAGTTAAGAGTGTATCTATGGCAGCAACATTTCCTGCAAGTTCACCACAGATACTTACTGGGATATGATTTTCTTTTGCTGCTCTTAAAGTCATGGTTAAGGCAGATAGTAAAGCATTCGGTAAGAGCTCATAACGGTTACTAACCATAGGATTAGTTCTATCAATAGCAAAAAGATACTGTGTCAAATCGTTGGTTCCGATGCTAAAAAAGTCACAGTGCTTTGCTAAAACGGCGGAATCTAATATGGCGGCCGGAGTTTCTATCATAATCCCAATTGGTATGTTAGTTCGGAAGGAGATTCCCTCTTGACCTAGTTCTTCCTTACATATTGTCAGTAATTGTTGCATTTGAATGAGCTCAGACACCTCTGTTATCATTGGAAAGAGAATTCTTAAATTGCCATGAATACTGGCTTTTAATAAGGCGTGTAATTGAGGTTTCCACAGTTCTTCACGATCTAAGTAGATTCGTATTCCTCGATACCCTAAAAATGGATTGTTTTCTGCACCCAGTGGATAGTAAGGAAGAGTTTTATCTCCTCCGATATCTAAGGTACGTATTGTAACTTCGCCATCAGCAAGTAATAAAAGCTCCTTATAAGCTTGATATTGTTCCTGCTCGGAAGGTAAGTTACTGCGATTTAGATAGAGAAACTCGCTGCGGAATAAGCCAATATTCTGACATCCAATTTTCTGAAACCTTGCGACTTCTTCTAAATTCATTGCATTTCCTGATAATTTAATAGGTTTTTGACTTAACGTGACTACTGGTAATAAGGTGAGTTTAGCTTCTTCTTGTTTTAATGTTAAAAATTCCTTTAATTTAGACTGATATTCCTCTATTTGATCTGAAGTAGGTTTCAGTATAATAACTGCCTCATAGGCATCTAAAATAAGCTCTTCTCCATTGATTATTTGTGGGAGGAGCTCTTTTGCTGCTACGATTGCAGGAATTTCTAAGCTTTTGGCTATCAAAGCAATATGGCTATTACTACTACCTTGTCCTAGGATAAGTCCCTTGATCATATTAGAAGGAATTGCTAATATGTCCGAGGGGGATAAGTCCTCTGCTATGATAATAGATGGTTTTATTAAATTGTGAAAGAGCTTTTCTGAAGCTCCTTGTAAATGTAAGAGAAGGAGGTCTCTGACTTCTATAATATCAGTTGCACGCTCTTTTAGATAAGGATCGTCCGATTGTTCAAAGAGAGTGAGATAATCTTGATAGCTTTCATAGACGGCAAGTTCTACATTTTTTCTTTTTTGGTTTATTGCAAGTTTAACATGCTCCATGATTGATTCATCACGGACAAGCTCTGCCTGAGCAGCAAGAATAGAGGTACTGTCATGCAAAGTTAGTAATTCATTTGATACTACTTCTACCGCCGTTAAGTATCTTTGATATTCAGAGGAAATTTGATTCTCTGATAGGAGATAGTTTGGTATGGGAAATGATTTTCTTATAACAACATATGCTTGTCCTATAGTTATTCCCTCGGAAGCAGATATTCCACCGTGTAATTTATTCATAGTAGCCTCCCTTCAAAACTTTATTCCTTATATTTTACCATAATTCCAGATGGAAGAAAAGGGAAATGACCAGATGAAGGATTGCAGGTATGTTTCTTACGTAACATAGTACTTGATAAAAGAAAAACGGATTATTGGAAAATCCAGGTATATACTTAAGGATATTCCAATGATCCGCCTTTTTGTAATGACAAGGAAAAGTTTGTGAATATTCGTTTTCTGTAATTATTTACAATATGTTCTAATATTCCTTCTTTTCTACAATAGCTACGCTTACTAAGAGAGATATAATTAATACAGCGACTGCTAGAAATGGTAGAAAACGTAATAGCTTTATAAAAAAATCTTCACTAGGAAGAGGAATGTTTGCCTTACTAAGAATGACAAGCAACACGGTTGGAAGTCCAAAAAGTCCAAGAATAATAAATCTGCTTTTCTCAACGCCAAACTTAAAGTTAATAGGAATGTTGATTGACATAAAAAGTGTACCAATAGATAAGGAACTAGCAATGATAATAAGACTCTCAGTGGTAATAGCCTTATGAAGAAGTAGAGAGAGAATAATACACATAACTCCAGATAGACAAATTCCTAGAATGCTTAAAAGGTACTTACTGTACACTAACTGTTTTCTTGTAATAGGCATTGTAATTGCGTATTTATTCCACTCCGAACGGTCATCATAACCAAGAGCAGTCATCGGGATAAAGATACTAAATAGTGTTATCATATAAGCAAACATGCTGTAATTATTTGGTTCTGCAAAACATAATATTCCGTAGAATGCAAGGAAAGAGATGATGAACATTATTTGCTTTTTTAATGTAAAAAGGTCTTTTTTAATTAATCCAATCATATAAACTCCCATCTGCGTGCTAAGACGCGTATATTCAAAGAGGCTTATAGAACCTCTATTTTGGTATGTCAACGACTTATTCTAACGATACTATTTTCTGAAACAGTATAGGCTTTCGTTTTCAAGGAGAATTAATGTTTTCCTTTAATGTAGAAAAGCATAATGTCTTCAATAGTAGCCGGATCTATGATAAATTGATTACTCACGAGACGTTTCTTAACTAAAGCTTCAATGCCAAATTGATTTTTACGATACCCAATCACAGCATCCTTTGGTACATGAGTAAAGTCAGAGTCGGAACATTTTAAGATTCCATAGGTTTCTAATAAGTCATCTTTTGGTTCTGAAAATAAGATATGACCATCATGGATCAGGCAGATATAATCACAAATCTTCTCTAAATCGCTAATAATATGAGAAGAGATAAAGATAGAATTTGATTCATCCTGGATAAATTCTAAGAAAACATCTAATATTTCATCTCGAACTACAGGATCTAATCCACTGGTAGCTTCATCAAGAATTAATAGTTTTGCATGATGAGATAAAGCACAGGCAATGGATAATTTCATGCGCATTCCCCTCGAATATTCCTTAATGCTTTTGGACTCAGGTAATCGAAATTTTTTTGCATATTGGTAAAAAAGAGAAGAATCCCATTGTTTATAAATACCCTTCATGGCTTGGTTAACATTTTTTAAGTTCATAACTTCCGGAAAACAACAGTCATCAAAAACAACACCAATATTTTCTTTTGTTTTCGCAGAAAGAGTAAGATTATCTTCGCCTAATACGGTAATGCTTCCTTCCTGTCGTTTCATCGTATCTAAAATCAATTTTATGGTTGTACTTTTCCCTGCACCATTCTCTCCAACAAACCCTAAAATAGAGCCAGTCGGAAGATTAAGGTTGATATGGTCTAGTGTAAAGTCAGAATATTTTTTCGTGACATTGTTTAGTTCTAACGCATATTCCATAGCTATTCTCCTTTATAAAGATAGGTTAATAAATCAATGATTTCTGGAAGAGTAGCACCGGCAAGAGTGGCTGCCTCTACTGCTTGTTGAAGATGTTCTTCCATACTTCGTAATTGTTCCTCTTTGATAAATTCAATATTTTTGCCGGCAACAAAACTTCCTTTGCCAGTCATGGAGACGATAAAGCCCTCTCTTTCTAGTTCTTCATACGCGCGTTTTGTAGTGATGACACTAATCCTTAATTCCTTTGCTAAAAGTCTCATCGAAGGAAGGGCGTCCCCTTCTTTTAATTCACCGGTGATGATGAGATTTTTTATCTGGGAAGTAATTTGATCATAGATTGGCTGACCACTTGAATTACTAATGTTTATATTCATGCTTCCTCTCCTATGGTATTCCTTACTTCAATATGAGTTTTGATTCGATAATACGATTAGAACTTAATCTAATCTGATAAAGGTGCGTTATCTGCACCATATTCCGAAAATCAAAACATGGATTGATATCTATAATATATAT
>ERZ791922.770-NODE-770-length-16152-cov-3.926135_pt1 | contig 16152 bp, 14 predicted proteins | sample MGYA00510134_ERZ791922 | MGnify/ENA primary metagenome ERZ791922 (study PRJEB30046, sample SAMN00792101) | human gut metagenome | study: EMG produced TPA metagenomics assembly of the A metagenome-wide association study of gut microbiota in type 2...
GTGTATGTGTTTTATCTTCAGTAGCCAATTATACTTCTTTAATAAATCACAATTGGTTTATTAATTCAAGAGAAGTCAAATCATTATTATATAAATTTATAGAATTATATCATCTTTTATATAAATGCTTTATAATATAAATAAAATAGTTCATAAATCATTTATATATAAAAGGTGGTGTCTAAATATGTATAATTTGCAACTTGAAACATTTTTACATGTTGCTAGAACGGGAAGTTTTACTAAAGCTGCTGAAGAATCTTATATTACTCCTACTGCAGTAATTAAACAAATTAATTTACTTGAAGAGTCGTTAGGTCTTAAGCTTTTTGAAAGAACTCATCATGGGGTGATTTTAACAAAAGCTGGAAAATCATTATATCAGGATGCAAAATATATCATTCAATATTGCAAAGATTCAGTGATTCGAGCAAGAAATGCAATGCAAGAAGATGATAATGTGGTTCGAATTGGAAGTTCACCAATGACACCGGCACAGTTATTGATGCCGTTATGGTCAAAAGTACAAAAATATTGTCCAAATATTAAGTTTCAAATTATTCCTTTTGAAAATACTCCAGAGAATGCTCGAGAAATTTTAGGAAATTTAGGTAAAAATATTGATGTAGTTGGTGGTGTTTTTGATGAAACAATGTTAGAGCTACGTAATTGTGATGGGATTGAATTATCACGAGAGCCGTTTTGTTGTGCAGTTTCTATTCATCATCGATTAGCATCAAAAGATAAATTACAAATTGAAGATTTATATGGTGAAAATTTATTGTTAATGCATCGAGGTTGGAGTAAATATGTTGATCAATTACGAGATGATTTATGGAAAAATCATAATGAAATTAAAATCATAGATTTTGATTTTATAATATGAATATATTTAATCGTTGTGAAAATAGTAATGATGTATTACTAGCAATACCAGGATGGACCAATGTACATCCGCTTTTAAAAGTAATTCCGGTTGAGTGGCAATATAGTATTCCTTATGGTTTATTACATTCACCTCATCCATCAAAAGTAGTAAAAGAATTTTTAAAGACATCAAAAAAAGTATAAACCTTTAGGTATATACTGATGAACAAGAAGAGACTTCTGATGAGGTCTTTTTTTATTTATAATTTAATTAGAAAGGAAGGTAAATGCATTGTCAAAAAAGGTTTTTACGATACTATTTTTTAGTATTATTTTATGTCTTTTTGGTTGTAGTGAAAATCAATTATCAAAAGGCACAAATGAAGAAGATGGTTCAATGAAAACAGATCAAAATATTACAGATTCATATACAGAAGATACTAAAATTACAGATGTTATTCAAGATCCCGTTTTTGATGATTATGGAAGATTAATTTTTCCAGTTGATTCAGGATATTATAGTGGTGATACACTTGGCAAACTGGAATTGACTTGGTACAACAATATTGATTCAAACAAGACAGTTGAAATTACAAATTATTTTAAAAATCAAGTACAAGCAGGTCAAACAATATTTTATGATATTTACAGTGAAGAAGAAAAGAAAGCTGATCCTGAAAAAGAAAATACCGGTTTATTTTTCTTTAAAGGTAATCCAAATGAAAAATTTGCAATATGTAATGCCGGAGGTGGATTTGCCTATGTTGGTGCAATGCAAGACAGTTTCCCTCATGCATTAGAATTATCGAAAAAAGGTTATAACGCTTTTGCTTTAATATATCGTCCAGGAGTACAAAGTGGTTGTGAAGATTTAGCTAGAGCTATTTCGTTTATTTTTGAACATGCCAAAGAATTAGAAGTTGATACAAATAACTATTCTCTTTGGGGAGGTTCAGCTGGTGGAAGATTAGCAGCATGGTTAGGCTCATATGGCCTAGCTGCTTTTGGAAAAAAAGATTTACCACGACCAAGTGCTATTATAATGCAATATACTGGTTATGATGAAGTTAGTGAAAATGATCCTCCAACATATGCTTGTGTAGGAAGAAATGATGGAATTGCTAATTGGCAAACGATGCAACAAAGACTTGAAAATTTAAAATCATTAGGAATTGATACAGAGTTTCATGTATATCCAAATCTTGGACATGGCTTTGGACTTGGAACTAATACACCAGCTCAAGGATGGATAGATGATGCTGTTACATTTTGGCAAAAACAAATGGAATAGAAAAGGGAAAATTTTATGAATAATTTTATCTTTGAAAATTCTACTAAAGTGTATTTTGGAAAAGGCTGTACTAAAGAGTATTTATGTTGTTTGTTGAAACCGTATGGTAATACAATTATGTTTACTTATGGTGGAGATTCGATTAAAAGAAATGGTATTTATGATGAAATAAGTTCTATTTTAAAAGAAACAGGAAAAAATATTGTACAATTTTCAGGAATCATGGCAAATCCGACGTATGAAAAAGTACTTGAAGGAGCAAAGTTAGTAAAAGAGCATCAAGTTGATTTTATTTTAGGTGTAGGTGGTGGTAGTGTAATAGATTGTTGTAAAGCAATTTCTATTGCATCGCGTTATAAAGGAAACGCATGGCAGGATTTTTGGATGCAACCAGGAATCTTCAATTTTGAACCATTATCACTTGGACTAATTGTTACTGCTGTAGGAACTGGAAGTGAAAGTAATGGTAGAGCGATAATTACTAATGAAAAATTAAAAATCAAAACCGGTCGTGATTATCCACAATGTAATCCTAAATTTGCACTTCTTGATCCAACTTATACTTATAACATTAATAAAAAACAAATAGTATCTAGTGGTTTTAATATTCTTTTGTCCATTATGGAAATATATTTAAGTGAACCAAATGAAAATAATGTTTCTGATGATATTGCTGAAGCATTAATGTGTAATGTCATTAAAAATTTGCGGGCAATAATCAATAATTCAAAAGATTATGTAGCTAGAAGTAACTTGATGTGGGATGCTGCAATGGCTGAAAATCGTATTATTAGATTGGGAAAACGAGTAGATTTTCAATGTCGTCAAATAAGTCAGCAATTATGCGCTTATACAAATTGTAATCATAATGAAGGACTTGCAATATTACAACCTGTTTATTATCGTCATATCTTAAAAGAAAAGCAAGATAAATTTGCTCGTTTTGCTAGCGAGGTATGGAAAATCCCTTCAAAAAGAAAAACACAATTAGAATTAGCCAAAGCTGGTATTGATGCACTGGAAGACTTTATTCAAGAAATTGGTTTACCAACATCTTTAAAACAATTAAACATAAATAAAGATATTGATTTAAAAATGATTGCTGATTCTTGTAATATGATAACAAGTAGTTATAAAAAAATGACACATGAAGAAATTTTAGAAGAATGTTTTTAACTGAGAGGAGAAAATATAATGAAAAAAGTAATTACATTAATAATGAGTTTATTTCTTGTTTTAGGCCTTAGTGGTTGTAGTAACAACTCGCAAGATGAATCATCTAATTCATCAACAAATGAAAATAAAACAGAAAATACTAACACAACTACTACAGATAGTAAGACATTAGTTGTTTATTATTCCGCAACTGGAAATACTGAAGAAGCAGCTAATCTAATTGCTCAAGAAACAAATGGTGATCTTTTCGAACTTGAACCAGTAGAACCATACAGTGATGATGATTTAAACTGGTCAGATGAAAACAGTCGAGTAGTTTATGAACACGATCATGAAGATGCAAGAAATGTTGAACTTGTTTCAACAACAGTAGAAAATTGGGATGAATATGATCGTGTATTTATCGGTTATCCACTATGGTGGCAAATTGCTGCTTGGCCAGTAAATAGTTTTGTTGAAAACAATGATTTTACTGGAAAAACTGTGATTCCATTTTGCACTTCTTCAAGTGATGGAATTGGTGAAAGTGGTCAATTGTTAGCTGATATGGCAGGAACTGGTAATTGGCCAGAAGGTAGAAGATTTTCATCAAGTGTATCTCAAGATGATATTCAAGAATGGATCGCAAGTTTAAATTAAAGATGGTGTTAATGTAAAAGATACATTCAATTATATTTTTACTAGTAATGAAATTGATTTTTAAAATAGCTATAATGATTCATCAAATAAAATATTAGATGATACTAATGATAAAGATACTAATATACTTATTGCATTTTATGATGATAAAAGTACGACTGTTGAAAAAACTGCTTCACTTATTCAAGAAGAAGTTGGGGGAGATTTGTATTCGATCAATGAAGATCAAGATGATGATTTTTCAACATATGAATTCATCGTTTTAGGTTGTTCAACAGAAAATAATGAATTACCTGATGAAATAGAAGATTTTTTAAGTAAATATGACTTTGGGGCAAAAACAATCTTCCCTTTTGTAATTGTAACAAACAACGATTCTAATAACATATTATCACTTATTTTTACTCTTCAACCTGGAGCCTTATTAGGTGACAATGCTTTAATATTATCAAACGATATAGAAAATCAACAAGATAAAATTGTTACTTGGGCTAATGATTTACCTATTTCAAAAACATCATCACCTAAAAATCAAGCTAATAATACTGTAGCTGATGCTACAGTTACACCTGATAAACTGCAAGTGTTATATCTTTGGCAAGAAAATAACGTTCCAGCGATTACCGAATATACTGAAAATAATGAAAGATACTTTGATGACCCTGATTTTAGACCATATCTTACTACTTTTCCTGTACCTAAAGGAAAAACAATCAAAGGAGCAGTTCTTATTTGTCCAGGAGGTGCATTTCAATATCGTAGTGATCAACAAGAAGGAATTGATGTTGCAAATGAATTAAGTGAATTAGGCTATCAATGCTTTGTAGTTGATTATCGTTTACGACCATATACTCAACAAGAAGGAGCTCTTGATTTAGCTAGAGCAGTACGTTTTGTTCGCGCACATGCTAGTGAATATGGAATAGATGAAAGTGATATTGCTGTAATGGGATTTTCTGCTGGTGGAATTTTATGTGGAGAAATGTTATTAAATTTTGATAGTTTAGTAAATGGAACAACACTTGATTCAAGTTATGTACCTGATGCTTTAGATCAAGTATCAGCTGATGGGGCAGCTTGTGGAATGATTTATTGCATTTTATGAGTGATTAGTGTAGCAATTACAGATGTAGAGTTACTAAGCTTGGGTAATTTACTATCAATATTTTATTGTTACGGTATCCGTGATCTATTTTATGATCAATTTATTGCAAATGCTAATGCTTCAAAGAAAAGCAGGGTTTTAGTTGAAGAGTTAGAATTAAAAAAACAAGTCTTATGGTGCAAATAGAAATTAGATTTTTACTTACGATAAATGATTAGAAGATATTTTTAATCAAGTATAGTAATTTTGCTTCATAAATATTATAGAGATAGATAAAAAAAGATGATATTGACAATACTGTTGATATCATCTTTTTGTAAAATTAAATTATTTAATAAAAGTTAAAATTTATTAGATAATATTAATAAAATCATTGCAACATAAATAATAAAATACATTGATTGTAGGCTACTAGAGAATATGATAAAATTTAAGTGGAAAGAAAAAATGAGGTGAAAATTTATGTTTGATGTTAAAAATTTTATAGATAATGATGATATTCGGGTAATAAACGAACTTGGTCCATTTAAAGTTATTGAATTTATTCGAGATTTAAGTGTTACGCCACAAGATGCCCAAACTGCATATTTTTGTAATGAAATGAATGTTCGAAAACGACAAGTAATTTGTGATGTAAGTAAAGCAAATATTACACTTCAAGCAGGAGCAATGCAATGGATGGTTGGAGATGTTCATGCTACAACAGGAATTAAAGGAGTAGGAGATTTTTTTGGTAAGGCAGTGCGTGGTAAAGTAACTGGAGAATCAGCAATCAAACCAGAATATACCGGTCAAGGATTGTTAGTTTTAGAACCAACGTATAAACACTTGCTTTTAATTGATTTAAATGAATGGAATAATTCAATCGTACTCGATGATGGATTGTTTTTAGCTTGTGATGCGTCTTTAAAACATAAAGCAGTAATGCGTTCTAATTTTTCTTCAACAGTAGCAGGAAATGAAGGACTATTTAATTTAGGAATTCAAGGTAGTGGTGTAGTATGTTTGGAATCTATGGTTCCAAAAGAAGAACTTATCGAAATCACATTAAAAGATGATGTATTAAAAATAGATGGAAATATGGCACTTGCATGGAGTGGTAGTCTTGAATTTACAGTTGAACGTTCAGGAAAATCGTTAATTGGTTCAGCTGCTAGTGGTGAAGGACTCGTAAATGTATATCGTGGAACTGGAAAGGTATTGATGGCTCCAGTACAATAATAAAAGGAATCCGCTATTGGATTCCTGTTTTATTAATCTATTTTTGTAAGATCAAATAAAAATGAATTAATATCTCCACGATATTTAGAAATAGAATATTCAATCACATTTTGCTGTTTATCTTTACCATATGAATGGAAATAAAAAATAGGACTATCTTTTTCAATATTCAATAAATCGCTGACAGTTTCATCAGCTTTGATAACTTCAAGTAAACGAGATATTTTACAAATTGGATGATTAAACTTATTAAACATATCATATAAAGAAACATGAGCAAAATCAATATCTTCAAATTCTTTAAATAAATTGTATGGAATATATGTTGTAACTAAAACATTTGGTTGATTATCAACATAACGTAAACGTACTAATTTATAAACTAAATCATCGTTAGCTAATTTCAATGCTTCTTTAATTTCATGATTAGCATTTTCTTTATGAAAAGATAAAACTTTTGTTTGGGTCGATAAACCTTTTTGATGCATTTGAGAATCAAAGCTAGCAATGATACTTGTAAATTCTTGTTCAAGTTTTCTTTTACATACAATCGTGCCGCGTTTTTTTCGTTTTTCTAAATAACCTTGATCAACTAATAATTCAATTGCATGACGAATTGTAGGACGGCTTACTTGATAATAGGAAGCTAATTCAAGTTCAGTTGGGATGGTTTGGTCTTGTTTATATTGGCCAGATTCAATTTTTTTTAAAATATCATCTTTTATTTGTAAATAAAGAGTAGACATAATATCATTCCTTTCATTTGATTTATGATAACATAATCTTAATATAAGTGTCAATTACACTTACATATAATGAATATATGTAAGTATATAAATGTAATATTAATTGTTAAAGTTGACATATATATTACATAATGGTATATTTAAAGTAACTAAAAGAAGAGGTGAAAACAATGAAATCTGACAAATTAACAGTTGATGCTTTAGCAAGTTATTTTGATCATACTTGTTTAAAAGCATATGCAACTAATGATGATTTAATTAAATTATGTAATGAGGCTAAAGAAATCAAAGCAGCAATGGTAGCCATAAATACTGAATGGGTAGCTTTTTGTAAAAAAAGATTAAAAGATACTTCGGTTCATGTTGGTGCAGCAATAGGTTTTCCTTTAGGCCAATGTGCTTTACCTACTAAAATATTTGAAACTATTTATGCAATTGAACAAGGTGCTGATGAAATTGATTATGTTATCAATATTTCAAAAGCAAAAATGCATGATTGGGATTATTTAAAAAATGAAATGGAACAAATCGTAGCGGTTTGTAAGGAAAAAGATGTTATTTCAAAAGTTATTTTTGAAAATTGTTACTTAACTAAAGAAGAAATAAAACAATTAGCTTTGATTGCTAAAGAAGTAAAACCTGATTTCATCAAAACAAGTACAGGTTTTGGAACAGGTGGTGCTACTATTGAAGATGTTAAATTAATGATTGATACAGTAGAGGGAAAAGTAGCAGTAAAAGCAGCCGGAGGAATTCGCGATTGGAAGATGGCAAAAGCGATGATCGATTTAGGGGTTAAACGAATTGGAACAAGTTCTTCATTAAAAATATTAGAAGAATTTAAGCAGGTACAACAATGAAACCATTATTATTAAAACCAATTGGCGATAAAACAATTTGGGGAAGTAATCGTATGAGTAAGTTACGTGGTTGTAATGAAAATATTGGAACATGGTGGGAAGTATCAGCTCATCCCTATTGTAGTAATGAGGTAATTAATCTTGATAAAAAAATTACATTACAACAAGTAATTGAAAAAAATCCTGATGATATTTTAGGTCCAGGTTATACATTACATGAAATGTTACGACTTGCTTATTTAGATAGTCAAGATGCTTTAAGTATTCAAGTTCATCCTGATGATGTTTATGCAAGAGAGTATGCTAATGATTTTGGAAAATATGAAAGTTGGTACATTTTAGATGCTTTACCGGGTGCTAGTCTTGTAGCAGGAACAAATATTTCTAATCAAAAAGTAATTAAAGAAGCTTTAAAAAATGATTCATTAGATCTATATTTGCAAAAATGGTCAGTAAAAAAGGGGGATTATATTATTATTCCTCAAGGTATGATCCATGCTCTTGGTAAAGGTATTTTAGCTTTGGAAATTGGTACTAATTCTAATACAACATATCGTTTTTATGATTATAAGCGAAAAGATAGTAATGGTAATTATCGTCATTTACATATTAAAGAATCTTTTGATGTGACTGATTTTTCTAAACAACCAATTTTTGTTGAAGCTAAAAATGAAACTCGTCGTTTAACTGATGGACCATATTTTGTTGTTGATGAATTATATTTAAAGGAAGATATGACAATTACGATGGATAAAAGTTATTGTATTATTTCAAATATAGATAGTAGTAATTGTATTATTCAGTGGCAAGATGAAGTAATTGAATTAAATGCTTATGCAAGTTTATTTGTACCGTATAGTGCTAAAGTAATTACAATAAAAAAAGGTGGACATGTATTATATAGTCAACCAAAGAAGGAGAATAATTAAATGAAAACAATTTTAGTAACTGGTGCTAATGGTTATTTAGCGAATTATGTTTATCATGAAAACAAAGATGAATTTAATTGGATTAAAATGACACGTAAAGATGCTGATTTTTCTAATCCAAGTGAAGTAAGAAAATTTATTGAAAAACAAGATTTTGATATTTGTTTTCATTGTGCAGCAAATGCTTCTACAGCTATTTGTGAAGATAATCCCCAGCTAGCAAATAAAATCAATGTTGAATCAACAAAGGTGATCGTAGATATTTGTAAAGAAAAAAATGCTTGTCTTATTTTTTGTTCAAGTGAACAAGTATTTAACGGCAAAGAAAACTTAGGTCCATTTAAAGAAGATGAAGTGCCTGAGGCAGTTAGTGTGTATGGACAAAATAAAATTGATTGTGAAAAATATATTCATAGCCAAGGTATCGATGCGATAATTCTACGTTTTTCATGGATGATGGGACTTTCTTTTGATAATATAAAGGCAAGTGCTAGTATTGTAAAAAATGTTATGAATGCTGTAATAAAACAAGAACCAACGTTATTTACATGTAACGAAAAACGAGGAATGACATATGCAAAATATTTTGCTAAACAATTCAAAGCAATTAGTAAATTACCATGTGATACTTATCATGTTTGTTGCCAAAATGAATTTACAACATATCAAGCAGCATGTTATATTGCTAAACAATTAGGTTGTAAACAAGAAACAATTGATCAAATTATTCTTCCTAATCATAAACGTTATGCAGATCGTTTTCGTGATTATCGCTTAGATGCTAGTAAACTAGCAGGTTATGGTATTACATTTGGGACATTTAAAGAAAATGTTGATGAGCTTTTAAGCGATTTTAATTGGAAAAATGATTAATGGAGATAAAAATGGAATTAAATAAAATTCATCATATTGCAATAATCGGCAGTGATTATCAAAAATCTAAACATTTTTACGTAGATTTACTAGGTTTTAAAATTATTCGAGAAAATTATCGAAATGAACGTGATGACTATAAAATAGATTTAAAATGTGGTGATTTAGAAATTGAATTATTTATTATCAAAAATGCACCTAAACGACCAAGTTATCCTGAAGCATTAGGACTTAGACATCTAGCTTTTTATGTTGAAGATGTAGAAGCAATGGTAACACAGTTAAATAAAAAAGGAATTAAAACAGAACCAATTAGAATTGATGATTATACTAATAAAAAGATGACATTTTTCTTTGATCCTGATGGTCTTCCTTTAGAAATACATGAATAATTAGTATTGTACTAATTAATAGTGTTATAATAATTTTGAAGATAGTTATTACAAATCAAAGACAACAAAAAGGAGACGATAAAAATGTATGATGTAATTATAATTGGTGCAGGACCAGCGGGAATAAGTGCAGCAATATATGCTGTTAGTCGAGGTTGTAAAACATTAGTATTAGAACAAACAAAAGTTGGAGGATTGATTGGTAATGTTTCAACAGTAACGCATTATTGTGGTATTATTGAAAATGAAACAGGTGCAACTATTGCTTCAAGAATGGAAAAACAAGCATTAGATGCAGGTGTTGAAATTAAGCTAGAAAAAGTCATTGAAGTAAAATTAACAGGTGAAATTAAAGAAGTTCAAACAGCTAATCAAACTTATCAAGCTAAAAAAATTATTATCGCAAATGGAACAACCCCACGTAAATTAGAGATTCCTGGTGAAAGTAAACTTGCTGGTAAAGGAATCGGAATGAATGCTTTTAAAGATGGTCATAAGTATCAAGGTCGTCATATTTATGTAGTAGGTGGTGCTGATGGAGCAATTAAGGAAGCTTTATATCTTGCTAAATTTGCTTCAAAATTAACAATTATTCATTTTGAAGATAAACTAGGATGTATTCAAGAATTTTTAGATAAAATTAAACAAACACCTAATATTACAGTTTGGACTAAAAAACGTTTAAAAGCTGTATATGGAAATGCATGTGTTGAGGCTTTTGATTTAGTTGATGTAGATGATGGTAGTGTTGAACATATTGAAGATGATGGCTGTGGTATTTTTGTTTATGCTGGTTCAATTCCTAACAGTCAATTATATTTAGAATTAGATTTACAAGATGGCTATATTCCAGTAGATGAAAATATGGAAACAGCAATCAAAGGTGTATATGCAGTTGGTGATATTCGTGTAAAACAAATTCGTCAAGTTTCAACTGCAGTTAGTGATGGAACAATTGCTGCTATAAATGCAGCTAAAAAATAGATTTTAATAAAAAGGAAACAAAATTTGTTTCCTTTTATATATTCATAGTTTTTTTATATGAAAAGGTAATATCGCTTTACTTATCGTTATAAATAGCTTACTATTAAAATGTAAGGGGTTACTATAAAGAAAGGAGGGAAAATAATAAGAAAATCCCTTAGACATTGATATCTGCATAAAAATTATACTAATATATAAATATTATTTTGGAGATGAAATAAGTTATACAATTACAAGTTAAATTGCTTGGTAAATTAAATATTACTATGTAGATTAAATAATGTAAAAATGCGTTAAGGAAAGGAAAGAATATGAAAAAGATTTTAAAAATTGTGCTTGCTTTAGCACTTGCTTTTAGTGGAATAGTGGTTGGACAAGTAAACAATGTTTATGCATCTAATGAAAATATTAGTGCATATCCACATGTTCAATCATATCAAACAACTACCGGAACGTTTTTTCTTGCTAGAGAAAGTCGTATCTTTATTGTTGAAAATGAAAAAACAATTGATAACCAAGCGTTATTAGATGATGTTGAATTATTAAGTTCGCAACTAGGAACACTTTTAGATAAATCTCCAAATATTGTTATTGGTGATAAAGCCAATGTATTAGAAAATGATATTGTAATTCAATTAGAAGAACTTGAAGAATTAGCTAGTCACAATCAAAGTTATAGAATTGATATTGATGATCATATTACAATAACTGCAAAAGATAATATTGGTATATTTTATGGTGTACAAACTTTAATTCAATTATTAAAAATTAATGATTATACATTATTGCAAGGAACAATCTTAGATTGGCCGGATACTAATGAACGTTCTATGCATCTTGATTTAGCTCGTAAATATTTTAGTATTGATTGGATCAAAGATTTAATTGAAGAAATGAGCTATTTAAAAATGAATTCTTTACAAATTCATTTTTCGGAACATGAAGGATATCGTTTAGAAAGTGATGTATTAAATAATGTTGAAGGATTTAATTATCCGTCTCAATACTATACAAAAGAACAAATGGCTGAAATTGTTCAATATGCAAACAAACATCATATTGATGTAATTCCATCATTAGATTCACCTGGTCATATGCGTTATGTCTTAAATTATTTACCAAATGAATATAGATTAAGTAGCGTTTCTAATTTAGCTAGCGATGGAGCTGCTAATGGAACATTTAATATTTTTAATGAAGAAGCTAAAGATTTTTTAAAGAGTTTATTTACTGAATATGCTGAGTTTTTCTCAGAACTTGGTTGTACAAAAATGAATATTGGTGGCGATGAGTTCTTAAATAATTTTTCATTACTTACTGAACAACAATATTCAGGTGTTATGAATTATTTTAATGAAATAACTGCAATTTTAAAAGAATATGGAATGACACCAAGAGCATGGAATGATGGTTTAATGTTTACAGTATATGATAAGGATTCTTATCATTTAGATCCATCAATTGAAATTTGTTATTGGTCAGGTGGCGATAACTGTGCAACAATTGCTGACTTTGTTGAAAATGGTAATAAAGTTTTAAACTTTGCTGATGTGTACATGTATTATGTCCTTGCTCAATGGTGGGATCAATATGCAAATGCTAGTGCAGAAAAAATATATAACGAATGGTCAACTGGACGCTGTGGAGATGCACGTAAAGATGGTGAAATTATCCCACAAAGATACGAAGAACCATATCCTGATTTTTTAATTGGTAGTTCATTTGCACTCTGGTGCGATCAGGCAAACTATAAAACAGAAGATGAAGTAAGAGAGCAAATTAAAGATCGTATGCGTGCTATGGCTCTTAAAGCTTGGAATACAACTGAACAAATGAGCGAATATAGTGAAGTTAAAGAAGCATTTGATAAAGCCGGTAGAGCACCAGCATATGATGATAATTTACCTGAACCTGGGCAAGTTATTAATGATGAACAATCTAGTGCAATAGTAATTAAATATTGTGACAGTGATGGAAATAGTATTGCTAAAAATGATGTGTTATATGGTTTAACTGGTAAAACATATACAATTACACCACAACCTTTATATGGTTATAGTTATGTTGAAGCTAGCGATGAATTAACTGGAACATTTGATGGACAAAAAGAAATTGTTTTAATATATCTATTAAGTAGTGATAAAACTAGTCTAGAAGAAAGTATAAAAAATAAAGCTAATCAAAATGATTATGTTTTACAAACATATCAAGTATATAATCAAGCATATGAAAATGCAGTAAAAGTATATACTAATGAAAAAGCAACTCAAGTAGAAGTAGATGAAGCTTATCAAACATTATTAGATGGTTATAATCAATTAGTACCAGTAACAAAACAAGAATTATATAATCTAGTTAATTGTGCTATTCAAGAACAAGGAAACTATTCACCAAATTCATTTACTAGATATCAAAATGCTATAGCTACTGGAAGTGCACTATTAACAACTGATACAACAGATGATGTAATTCAAACTGCAATTCAAAATATTCATGAAGCTAGAAATCAATTAGCACTTAGTGCATTTATTGTAGCTTCTACTGACGTACCGACTTATCAAAATTATGGTATTTCAAATACTATTGATGGAAATCGTGGTACAAAATTCTGGGGACAATCAACACAAAATCCTGGTCAATATTTCCTATATACATTTAGAGAATCAATTGCATTAAATCAAATTGTTATAGCAACAGGTTATGATAGTAATGGTGTAAATGAAAATGCTGACTATATTAGAGGTGCTGATGTTTTAGTAAGCAATGATGGAGCAAGTTGGCAAAATGTTGGAAAATTGAGCGGTGAACATGAATTAGTTATTGATGTAAATAATGTTGAAGCAAAATATGTAAAAATTGAAATTACTGAATCAAGTGCAAACTGGCCACAATTAAATGAAGTATCATTTACGTATGATATAATTGGTCGTGATCTTCAAGAAATTATTGATGAAGCTAAAAAAATCGATAGTTCATTATATACAAGTGAAAGTTATGCATATTTAAATACAGCAATTTCAAATGCAGAAAACTTAGGTGTAGATGCTTCATATGATCAAAAAGCTTTAGCAATTTATAACATCGATCAAGCAATTAAATATCTACAAACACTTCCTGAGGGAAGTAATGATTCAGTTGTATCTTTTGAAATAGAACATCCATGGATTGTTCAAACCGGAACAGTTGAAATGGTTGAAAATACAGAAGCAACAAATGGTAATCAATATGCTCTTACAAGCAAGAGTGCTACATTCAACCTTGAGATGATGGGAGATATGATTTCTATTTATGGTCAAAAAGGACCAGAAAACGGAATGATGAAAGTTACTATTTATCAAGGCGATAATGTAATTAGTAGTGAAGAAGTAAGTACTGCAAGTGAAACTGCTACACAGGCAATGTTATATCAAAAAGCACTTGATGCAGGTGAATATAGAATTGTTATTAGTAATAATTCATCAAATAATGTTGTAGTTGATTATGTTGAAATTGAAAACGGAACAATCTTTAAACATGATCCAATTAGTATTGATACAAATAAAGATAAATTACAAATAGCTGTTGATCTAGCTAGTCAAGTAACTCAAGAACATCTTGATAAACTTGTGCCAATTGTTGTTGAGGAGTTTAAAAATGCATTAACTGAAGCTAAAGAAATTTTAGCTAGTTCAACTGTAACTCAAGAACAAGTAGATGCATCATTTGATCGTTTATCAAGTATCATGCAACGATTAGAATTCTATAAAGGTGATAAAACACGGTTACAAGAATTCATCGATAAATATACAACTAATTTAGATGAAACTAAATATACACCTGAAACTTGGGCAATATTTATAGCTGAATTAAATGAAGCTAATGTTGTATTAGATGATGTAAATGCATTACAATATGAAGTAGATCAAGCATATGATGAATTAGTACGTGCTTATGTAAACTTAAGATTAATACCTGATAAAAGCTTATTAGAAGAATTAATTAATCAAGCTAAAAAACTAAATGGATCTAATTATACTGAAGAAACATGGAATGCATTATTAACAGCATTAAATAATGGAATTACAACATATGATAATGTTGGGGCTACTCAAGTAGAAATAGATAATGCTGCTAATGCATTAGCTAAAGCACTTGCTGCTTTACAACCTAAAGTTAGCATTAGTACACCAGTAAATAACAGTGATAGTACTACAAGTGTAAAAACAGAAGATAATAGCTTAACTGGAATGTTTGCAACAATGGCATTATTAAGTTTAGCGGGTTATAGTCTTTTAAGAAAAAAAGAAAGTTAATGATATAAACTAATTGTTAGCGTTATTAAAAATGATAAGTGAGGTAAATTATACCTCACTTTATTTTTATATGTTATAATTTATTTATTCTTCCAACCTTTTTAAGTTTCAAACGTGTAATTAGTAGATAGTGGAAGCTGAGGTGTTATTATTGGATGAAATGAAAGTTTTAAAACGATGTCAAAATGGAGATAAAGAAGCTTTTAATGAACTGATAACTTTCTATTATCCGTTTGTATCAAAGTTCCTTTTTAAAATTACTTGCAACAAAGAAACAACGGAAGATATAGTACAAGAAACATTTATTAAATTAATTAGGAATATTGATAAGTTTAATATTAAAGGAAAAGCTAAATTTAGTACTTATTTGATGACTATTGCTCGAAATTGTTATTTAGATTATTTAAGAAAAAATAACAAAGAATTACAATATATAGATATCAATGAATTTAGTGATAAATTTTCGATTGAATATGATTATTTAAAAAATGATGACTATAATAATATATTAAAAGAAATCAACAAACTTCCTAATATTCAAAAAGAAGTTATTAAACTAAAATACATAGAAGGTTATACATTAAAAGAAATCGCTAAAATTCAAAATACAACTAGTAAAACAATTAAAAGTAGGTTATTTGAAGGTAGAAAGAAATTAAAAGACAAACTGAAAGGATCTGATTTGTATGAATAAAGAAATAAGTGAATTATTAAAGAATTTAGAACCTGAAATTGATAAAAAATGTATCGAAATTAAAGAAACTAAAAAAATAAAAC
>ERZ791922.773-NODE-773-length-16106-cov-4.109401_pt1 | contig 16106 bp, 13 predicted proteins | sample MGYA00510134_ERZ791922 | MGnify/ENA primary metagenome ERZ791922 (study PRJEB30046, sample SAMN00792101) | human gut metagenome | study: EMG produced TPA metagenomics assembly of the A metagenome-wide association study of gut microbiota in type 2...
ATATTGATAATATTTTATTATATCATTTACTGTAAATTTATTTGTTTTATGAATTTCAAAATTCAATAACTCACTAGAGATTATTCTTTTATCAACATCATCAAACAACCCATCTAAATCAAGTTTTTCAATATTATTATCAAACCACTTATAATAATTACTATTTACATCATTAAATATATCTTTTAAAAACCACTCTATTCGATCATTATAAACCCACTTACTCCCTTTTATTTGATTATATTTATTATCTGCAACAGGCATATAATTACCTAAAGTATGTGTATTTTTCGCAAATTTTTCAAGTTCATTAAATAAAACATTAAAATCTTTGATTTTAACATTATTTTCATTACAAAATTTATTGATGTTTTCATTACTAAAAACATCATCAAAATAAATCAATAACCAAGCATAATTAGTTGCTTGTAAATTATATAATTTTAAAAACATATTTAAATATGTTTTCATTGAAAAAATACAATCAAGATATCGTTTATTAATATCAACATCTTCTTTGTACCATTCTAATTTTAAAATAACATCTGATTTTTTTAATATCTTATCCGCATCTTTTCTTTGAAACAATTGATAACGAAGCCATTTTTTTAAATTAGGATAATTTTCATTTCTAATATCTTTTAAAACCAATCCATCTAATAAAATATCTTTAAAATCACATCTACCAATAATTTCATCATCTTTAATATTTTTTACATTATATAAATTTAATTTCATTATTTTAACCATCCATAAAGCATATCACTAAAATTATAACGCTCTAGATAATTTGAATAAAACAATTATCTTAAATACATTATACATCTTTTAAAAATACTATTAACTATTATAACAAAAAAAGCCTACTTTATAATAAAGCTAGCTTTCTTTTATTATTTTAATTTCTAACAAAAGCTTTAATAAAGATTATCTTTTCATTATCAACAGGTCTAATTGTATATTTACCTATTGCACTAGGGATAACAAACGTTTCTGCATAATGAACAACAAATGGCTCAAATGCATGATTTGGACTTTCGACAAGTGCTTCTTTACCATCTACTAAATTTAACATGTGAACGCCTTCTTGACAATCATGATAAGTTATTGTAGATGTAGTAAATCTTCTCGTTTCGATAAATTCTAATTCGTGTAAACCAGTTTTTTCTTCTAAATAATCACCATCACAAATAACTTGAATGTTATTAATAAGCTGTTTTTCTACCCAACTAGTTGTGCGATTTTGTTGAATATTTTTAATACCGTCATCAAGATGGATTGGTCGAGGTAACCCATCTAACCCTAACCTATTCCAATCCCAAAGTTTAAAAGTAAAAATATATGGAGTTGCACTTATTTCTAAAACCATACACCCCGATGACGAACAATGAACAGTTCCAGCGGGAATTAAAAAGTGATCATGTTTTTTAGCAGGAAAATAATTTATATATTTATCCGCATCAAAAATGCGCTTTCCATCTTGAGCTAATTTTAAATCATCAACCATTTCATTAAAATTTATATTTTCTTTAAGCCCTAAATAGACACCTCCATCATCAGCATCTAATATATAATAACTTTCATCTTGAGTATAAGTCATTCCAAAATGGGACTTAATATATTCCATTAAAGGATGTACTTGTAAACTTAAATTTTGTCCTTCAATTGTATCCAAAAAATCAAACCTAATTGGAAACTCTGCTCCAAAACGACAATAATTTTTCATTCCTAATAATTCTATCGGTAAATACAATACAAGATCCATTGCTGGTATTTCTATACGGGTATCATTGTAACGTAAATATAAACTATTTTCTTCAAAAACACCATCAAAACTCCAAGCATAATTTTTTTCATGCGGATCTAAATTACAATGTTCTTTCATCCATTGCCCGCCCCAAACACCTGGATCAAAATATGGTACTAATCTAAATGGTTGTTTAACAAGCTGCTTTAATCCTTCTCTTAATGCTAAACCCGTTATCATTTTAGGATGACCTTTTTCATTACTATCAATTATATAATCAATACTATTAAACATTTTTATTTTATGTTTATCACTAATTCGCCATTCTATAAAATAACCACGTTTTACCTTTTTTAAAATATCTTCATCAAAATTATCACATTTAAAATTTGGCATTCCTTGTCGATACCGTAGCTGAATTTCCCAACGTGCTAAATCACAATAAATATATAAATCACCTGTACTAATTAATCCAGCTCCAACACCATAAATTAAAATCTTTTTATCTTTACTAGCTAATAATTTCTTTGTTTCTACTAATTTATCGTGATCAACAAAATCTTCCATAACACCATAATACATTACTCCCCTTACTCGATCATCCGTAAGGTTCGATTTCATTTTGTCATTAAGTATCTTACTATCATAAAAAATATCTTCACTTTTAATAGTGATTTCCGGTTGATATATGTTTTTAATTAATCTAAATATTTCATCATCAACCCCTGGATAACAGTCTACAACTATACAATGTAGATCTTTATATTTTAATAATTCTTGATAAATTGCTTGTTCATCATTAAAAACTTCATGATCATAGCCAATTATTTTTGTTTCTGGAAAACGGTCATAACTCATTTTATAACTCCTTAAATAAATTTAATTTTGATAATGCAAAATATATTCCATCATGATTGTTATCTTTAGTTACTTGTTTCACTTCTTTTTTTATTCCTAAAGGTGCATTTTTCATTGCAATTCCACAACCTACTATTTTCAGCATTTCTAAATCATTATATTGATCACCAAAAGCAATTGTATTTTTAATATTAATGTTTAATAAATCACAATATTTTTTAATTGCAAATGCTTTAGAAATATTTTGATGTGTAATTTCAATAAGTATATTTGATGATTTAACAATTTGACATTCTTTAAACATTATTTTTAATTTTGTTTCTAAATCATTTATATGTTCATGATTACAAATACACAATATTTTATGTACTTTAGATAATTTTTTAATTTCTATTTGATTCCCTTGACGAGATTTGGCCTTAACAATTTGTTCTTCTTTTATAATTCTTGGATCTAAACAATCTTTAACAAGCCAATCATCAAATGAATAAACACACCAAGCTATATCAAAATTATTAGCTTCAATATAATTGATAATCTTTAATGCTAACGATGTTTCCATTCCCTGCTCATAAACAATCTCATTTTCATGATTTAAAATCATTCCACCACCATAACAGATCATAGGACAAACTAAATTATTTTCTTTTAAAATTGGATAGATTCCTGAAGGACTACGGGCAGATACAATAACAAAAGGTATTCCTTGTTGTTGTATTTTTTTAATTGCAAGAAGTGTTAATGGCGTTATACAATGCTGATCATTAAGTAAAGTTCCATCAACATCACTAAAAACCACCTGATACATTTATATTCTCCTTTTTAAAAAGGTTTTATCCTCAAAAGAATAAAACCTTATTTATTTAAACTATCAATAATTTTATTAACATTATTTCTACCATTTTTATAGCCAAGTAAAATCAACACACAAGCAATAGTACTTAAAATCATTCCAATTATACCAATAATCTGACAAACAAAATCAAGTGATGGGCCAAAAAGAACAAATGCGAAGGATAGTGAGGAAAGGATAATTGATACTTTTAACCATCTTTTTAAATTATTTAACATTTTTGTTTGAAACTTAATTTCTTCAATATATGATTGTTTTAACTTAGCTTCCATAAACGATTTCTCCTTTAATATGTTAATCCTGGATTAAAGAATCCAATTAATACCCCAATAAAAGCAATAACTACTAATAATAACATAACTTTAATTGGTGACATTTTTCTCTTTGCAAGCAAATACCAGCACAATAGTACAAAGGCTGCAGTTAAAAAACCTGGATAAACACCATCAAGTGTTTTTTGTAATTCTAAAAACGGTTCTTTAGCACCAGCTGCTGTCATTTCAAATGATGTCTCAATAGAAACCCATGTTGCAGCAACTGCTCCAATTACAATTCCACCTAACATTGTAATTGATTCTCTTAAAGCTTTACCTTGATCTCCAACTAAAAAATCAACTGCTTTACCACCTAATTCATATCCTTTAAAATATAAGAACTTCATTCCAAAGTAGGCAAATAAATTCCAAACAATGATATAGAAAATTGCTCCTAATGGTGAACCTCCAGTAGACATTCCCATTGCAACACCTAATAAAATCGGAATCACTGTACCAACAACTAATGAATCACCAATCCCTGCTAATGGTCCCATTAAACCAGCACGTAAACCATTAATTGTTTCATCATCAACATCTTCAGCCCCAGAAGCTCGAGCTTCTTCAAGTCCTGCTGTAATCCCTACAATAACAGAACCTATCTGTGGTTCAGTGTTAAAAAATGCTGTATATGTCTTCATTGCATTTTCTTGATCTTCTTTTTTTGAATATAACTCTTCTACAATTGGTAACATTGAACATAAATATCCAAAAGTCTGCATATGTTCCTGTGAAAAACAAGTTAAGTTTCCATAATACCAATTATGAAATGATTTATTTAGAGTTTTCTTAGTTAATTTCTTTTCCATCTTAAATATCCTCCTCGTCATCATCATCAATACTTGTATTTTCACTAACCATCGTTGTTTTTCTTAATGTAAGCATTTTAATTTTATAGTTAATTAAAGCAAACATACTTGCAATAATTGTTGCAGATACTAAGTTTATTCCTAAAGCAGCAGCTAAAGTGAAACCAAAGAAAAATGGAATAAAATCAATTGCTTTAGTAACAATTTGTTTTAATAAAATAGCAATCCCTACACATGGTAATAATGATCCAACTGTAAATAATGTTTTCATTGCAATTCCATCCATTGGTAAATATGTTTTAATCAAATCAACCATTGGTGCTCCCATTTTACACATGATCATTGCGGGAATAAATGAACAAATAATATGAGAAATCCATGGTAAAACCATATCAACTACATATAATTTTTTAAAATTACCTTTTTCAACAGCTTTCCATCCAATATGTTGCCATGCCAAGTTGATTGTTGCTGTTCCATAAAATAATACAGTTCCTAATGTTCCAACCATTGTTCCAAAAGATGTTGCTAAAGATTGTCCATCACTTGATGCAGCATCTAATCCATAACTTTTTAAGGCAATCATCGCAAGAGGAATTCCAATATAACTAACAGCACGAACATCAGCTGAAACAGTTCCCCCTGGAGTAACTAGAGCAATATAAACAACTTGCATTGCTACTCCAACTAAAATTCCAGTTGCAACATCTCCTAAAATAATACCACAAACTAAACCTCCAACTAGCGGTCTACCCAATGTATAGTTACCAAAAGAAGTTCCTCCTAATCCTGGCATACTTGATAAACAAGCAAATAAACCAAGTAGGGCCGCTTGAATCCAACTAATTTCCATAATAATTATCCCCCTTTATTTTAATAACCAAATTTACTTTTAAAATCATCCCATGTTCCAATAGAAACATCAGGTAATAAAGCAAATTTAATTTTATAACCAGCTTGAGCAATTTTTTCAAATGCATCTGCTTCTTCTTGAGTAATTGATTGATTGTTACCTAATTTAACTGCTCCTTCACGATCATTACATGGACCAACAATAACTGTATCAATTCCGCATTTAAAACCTTGGTCAACTAAAATTTTACACATATCAATTGGATTTTTAGTGATTAAAAAATATTGTGTATCACTATCTAAAACTTTTTGTGATTTTTTTTCAAATGCGTCTAATGTCCAAACAAAAGTTTTTTTACCACTAGCAGCTTTATAAGCTGCTTTTAATACATCGTTTGATGCTGCTTTATCATTTACAGCAATCAAACCATCACAAGGATATTCACGTGCCCAACGTGTACAAGTCTGACCATGAATCATTCGGTCATCAATACGAATAAATGAAACTGACATATTATTTTCCTCCTTTTAAATATCATCTTCTTCATCAGTTGTTATAGAAACTTGTTTTAAACCTTCTTGAGCTTCTAATAAAATTTGTTTTACTAATGTATCATTATCAAATGCATCTTTCATCAACACAGTAGTTAGTGCTAAAGGTAAATTCATTCCACCAATAACAACTGCATTATTTAACATTCCTTTTCGATTCAATACATCCATTGCTGTTGTTAACGGTGAGCCACCTACAAGATCGCCTAGTAAAATAACCTCATCATCTTGATCAATTACATCTAGTTTATCTAATAATTCTTTAGCAAAAGCATCAGCATCCATACCATCTTTTAATCCTGCTGATATAATTTCGGGTTTATTCCCAGTAAGCATTGATAAAGCATTTTTTAAACCATTTGCAAATTCTCCATGACTTACTAAAACTACATACTTCATTATTTCTTTTCCCCCTTCCTTTCTAGGACACATTTATTCTAACATCTAAGCGTTTACATTCCATCTGTGACATGTCATATTTTTTTTATAATATTTGTCATATATTTATATGACATTTGTCATAAAAAAAAGTAGCTTGTGCTACTCTTTAAGATATTGATTTAATTCTTTTTGTAATTTTGTCAATGAAGTATCTAAATCATCATTGTTTAAAATAATCTGATCTACTCTTGTATTAATAAGATCTAGAGCCGATTCATATTTTTTAAATTTACCATGACTTGTTGTATTTTCCATGACTTCATTAAGTAAATTTAAACTCACCTGACTATCGCCTGACTCTTCTTTTAATAAATTAATTGTTGCCTTTGATTCGACAACTGTTTTTAAAGGTGATAAACCTTGAGAATATTCAACTAATTTAGCTTGACTCTGTTGATTATATGTAAGGGTTTTAAGCAAATCCCACGCTAAACTGTCATGCTTACTGCGTGAAGAAATTCCCATTAGCAAAGTTGAAACTTCACTGTTTTCAACATTTTTAGCATGTGTAGGCATTTTTACACAATCCCATTCAAAGCGTGAATATTTTTTTATTTTCCATGGATATGGCTGATATGTTCGATACTGAGAAAGGGGCATTGGTGAAAAGGCTACCTGACCTTTATCAAACTCATCACTACTAACAATATGACCTTGATTTAAATTATTTATTTTTTGAACAAATGTTATTGATTCTTTTACACTGTCTTGACTTAAATCACATTTTGTACCTTGATCATTAAATATTTGAATTCCATGACTATATATAGAGTCTAACCAATCATAATCATAGCAACCATATTGATCAATAATACCGTCATTATTACTATCACGAGTTACTTTTTGACATATTTCATAAAAATCATCTAATGTCCAATCATTATTAGGTATTTCAATTCCTTCTTTTTGTAATAACGTTTTATTTACAAACATCAAGGTTGGATCACACTCATACGGTAATGCATATTGATATCCATTATACGTTCCTGCCTCTAAAACACTTTTATAATATTCCTGTTCATCGAAATTTTTATCTTTAAGTATGTATGAATTAAGATTTTTTAATGCTCCTATCGAACTTAATAAACTAAAATCTTCTTCTAAAATAATATAAACATCAGGAGTATCACCAGTTAAAATCTTATCTGCTAACCATGAAGAATAATCTTCTTTTAAAATACCACTTTCATATTTTACCTTAACATTAGGATGAATTTCTTCAAATATTTTAATTGCATTATCTACAATTTGATTACTTTCACCACTAGGAACATCCCAGTTACTACCAGAAAAAACACCCAATTTTATAGTAATCTTTTCCGGTTGATAAATAATTGCCATAGCTATACAAACCGCTAAAATAAATAAACCAATTATTTTTTTATTCATCATCAACCCTCTTAGTTGTTTGCCCAGTTTGTACAGCCCAAATCGCTAATTGTGTACGATCTCTTAAATTTAATTTAGAAAGAATTGAACTTAAATAATTTCTAACTGTTCCTTCAGATAAATATAATTTTTGGGCAATTTCTTTATTTGAAAAACCATAACCAACTTGCTGTATAACTTTCCATTCTGGTTTACTAATTTGATCAATATTTGTTTCATCAACTTGAATAGAATAATTATTTTGTGACATTTTAGAAAACATCCCAAAAACTTTGGTAGCAATATCAGGATTTATCATTCCACCTCCACGGTAAACTGTTAAAATTGATTGATATAGCTCATCCATGCCCACACCTTTCAACAAATAACCACTTGCACCATACTTCAAAGCACTAAACACAAAATCATCATCATCAAAAGTTGTTAAAATAATAATTTTAGTATTAGGATACTGTTCTTTAATCGCTTTAGTACAAACTACCCCATCCATACGTGGCATACGAATATCCATTAAAATCACATCAACTGATTCCCTTTTTAAAATATCTAAAACTTCTAATCCATCAGCAGCAACACTAACAACCTGAATATCTTCATGAGTACCTAAAACAATTTTTAACGATTCTCTTATCAATTCCTGGTCATCTGCTATAACAACTTTAATCATATCTTTCACCTCTTCTTATTGGTATTTTAACTTCTGTTAAAAAACCATCATGTCCATCATATGTAACTTCGCCATTAATAATTGCTACTCTTTCTTGCATTTGCTTTAAACCAAATCCATAATGAATTTCTTTACAGCCAATCCCATCATCTTTTATTTTTAAATACAATAAATTTTCATATTCAAAAATTTCAATATCAATGCATTTTGCTCTTCCATGGCGCATTGCATTAGTTATACTTTCTTGAATTATTCGAAATAATATATCTTCAGTAGTATTTTCTAAATCAAGTTTATCAATTTGATAATGTAAATTAATTACTAAATCACTCAAATTTGTGAATTCATCAATCATTGTTTCAATAGCTCCCTTAAAACTATTGGCTTCTAAAGCACCTGGACGTAATTTATTTAGGGAATTACGAACATCACTAATTCCTTGGCGAACAACTTTTGAAACAAGTTGTAGTTGTTGTTTGGTTGTTTGAGGATTAATATCAATCATTGCTATACATGCGTCAATTCCAGCCGCAATCCCTGTTAGTGCATGTCCTAAAGTATCATGAATTTCACGTGCAAGTCTCTTTCTTTCATTATTTTCACCAATCTTTTCAGTAATAGCTGCATAATTTTGTAATTCCTGATTTACTTGATTAATCATATCTAATTCTTTAGAAATATTTTCATTTTCCTGAATTTGATCAGCAATATATAATACCGTAGAGGCAACAAATAATAATATATTTAATGTCTCTAACAAATTTTTGCTTACCATTAACATACCTGTCATTGAAGCTTCACAAGCTTCAAAATAAGCCTGAGGATCAGGGATAGAAATAAACATCGAAAAAATATCATAATTAGAAATTAAATATATTATTACTAATGCTAATAAAAACCATTTTGTTTTTTCATTTTTAAAATGATAAATACAGTCACTAAATACCAATAAAATAATTCCATTATAACTCATATTCAATAAATAAATTATAACAAAGCAAATAACTAATTCCAAAACATTATAAAAAATATGAAATTTATTATTTATAATTTTGTTTTCATTGTGATAATAAATCATAAAAACAAGTACTAGGTATAATAAAATTGAAACTAAAAGCACAAAAAGAGGATTTCTTGGTATACTATTAACAGTATCTAAAAAATTTCTTGATAATTGATTTGTAATTATATATTTTGTTGTAAATAAAAAAACAAATCCATAAAATATAACAATTATTAAATTCAATAAAATCATTAAATATCTAACTGACGATAAAGACTGAAAATAATTTTTATTCATTACTGCCACCCCGTTTTATTAAACTGTGCAATGTTCTCTTTAGTAATAATTTCTACTGGTATAACAATATTTGAACCAATCTCTTTACCTGATAATAAATCATACATATTTTTTGCAGCTATTTTACCTATTGAAATTGGTGATTGTGCTACTGTTCCAGCTACCATCGGACTTTCTTCGATCAATGATTTAATATCAGGAGTTCCGTCAACTCCATATACCATCACATCTTCATATCCCATTGATTCCAATGCTGCCAATGCTCCTAAAGCACTAGGATCATTTAATGCCATTACAACATCAACCTCTGGTGTTTCTTTTAAAATTCTTTGCATAACCGGCATTGCTTTTTCTAATTGTCCCTTACATTCTCCTTGATTAATAATTTTATATTCTGAATGCGCATCAATTGTATCTAAAAAACCTTCAATTCTTTGTTTGGCAGATAAAGCCGTTGTATGCTTTAGTAATACTATATTAGCACTTTTCAATTTACTCATCATATCTTTTGCACATTGTACACCAGCATTATAATTATCTGAAACTACCGTACAATTGACCAAATCTTTATTTGTAACCGGTGCATCGACTGTAATAATTGGAATATGCGCTTTTTTAGCAGCTTTCAATGCTGGTTCAATTTTTTTAGCATCAATTGGATTAATAAATATTCCATCTACTTTTTGTTCAATAAATGAATAAATCTGTTCATTTTGCTTATCAATATCTAATTGAGGATCTAGTGTAATTAATCGATCACCATTTTTCTCAATATTTTTTTTCAATTCATTATTAATTATTTCATAAAAAGGATTATTCATCGTCATATATGTAACACCAAATACCCTATGACCATTTATTGGCATAACATAAAATAAATAAGCAATAATAAATACAATTATAGTAAGTAAAGTTACAATTGACAAAAAAATTTTTCGATTAAATTGCAAAATTTATCCCTCCTTATCACCTTTGATATCATTATTTTAACATGTCTATTTACAATAATAAAATATTAAATTAATAATCAAAAAAACTTTGCTAAGATTAAATATTAAAACTTCAAAATATATAAAAAGGATGCTTTCTTTCATTTAAGAAAACATCCAATTATTTAATTTTTATTGTTTTTCTTTTCTTTTCAATACTGCATATCCAGCTACACTTAATAATGCTAATCCTGCAAACATTCCAACTAAACCATTGTCTCCCGTTTTTACACTTGTAGTATCTCCGTTACTTACTGGTGTTTTTACTGTGTTATCAATTGTTACTGTTTGTAATCCGGCCATTGCTTTTGCTAAAACGTCTTTGGCATTATCTACTTCTTCTTGTGTTGCATTTGGATTATCAAATACTACTTTTGCTTCATTTAATGCTTTTGTTAATCCATCAAATGATGCTTTTGTATAGTTTGCCCCGTTTAATCCTTCTGCTTGATTGATTAATTCTTCTAATAGACTCTTATCTGGAACTAATCTTAAATTCAAGAATGCTGTTACTAATTCTTTATATGCATTATTTACTTCTTCTTGCATTGCATTTTCATCATTATATACTGCAACAGCTTCATTTAACTCAGTTTCAAATGCTGTCCATGTAGCTTCTGTATACTTAGTTGAATCTAATCCACTAACTTTATCGATGAATGCTTTTAATGCTGTTTTGTCACCTTTTACAAAGTCTAACATCTGCATAGCACTAGCAAGTCGATCAAAAGCCGCATTTACATCTGCTTGAAAAGCTCCTACATTATTGTAAACTTCATTAGCTTCTTGTAATGCCACTTTGAATTCTTCTACTACTGCTGGTACAACATTTTTTAAATCTTCATCTGTGATTGTATTTGCTAAATCAATTGCAATTTTTAATGCTGTTTTGTTGATACTATTGATTGGAATTAAATTTTCAATAGCTAACTGTAAATTTAAATATGCTGTATCAATTTCTTTTTGACTACTATCATCATTACTCAATACTTCTTTAGCATTTGCTAATACTTTCAAGTATTCTTGATAACTAACTGATGTATAATCTTTTTCATCATATGTTTTAGCTACTAAATCAGCTAAAGCTTTATTTGAACGAGTTATTACTTTTACAGTTGTTGTAACACCATTTGCAATTGTTCCTGTTACGCTATAAGTATCTGGCACATTAACATCAATTGTATCTAAATTCCATATAATTTCTGCCATTTCTTTTTTATTTAAATTATCATCCCCAGCAACTGTTACCATTGTTGGTAAAAGTGCTTTGATATCTTCTAAATTAGCATTGATAGATGGGTATAGATCAGGTATTTTAGATGTTATTTGAGTTATTGGTGTATCTGTTGTAACGTAGAAATTTTGATATTTAGCATTTGTATTAAATATTCCTAAACCTACATAACCTTCATCATATTGGCGATCAGATTCACTAATTACATGATTTATGTATTCTACACCATTTACTAATGCAACAATTTTATTATCATCAACATTAATTTCCATATGATATTTGTTGTCAGGTGCTATTGCTAAATTATTTATACTTGTAAATGTATAATCATCTTTAAAATCAAATAAACGTACTGTATTTCCATTTAATTGTAATGAATAACATCCATCCCATACATTTTTTGTTTGTGATTGGAAAATAAAATTTAATATACCTGTTTGATATGTAGCATCAATTTCGTATTTAAATTTATTTGTACTAATTTTATTAGCAAACATAAATCCATTGTCATTATGACTTGCTATATATGTTTCATCATCAACATACCAGTTACCACCTACAGCTTCAAAATCGCTTAAGTTTGTTTTAAAATTATTTTCATAAATATGAACAGAACATTTTTTTGTAATATTTGGATTTTGTTTAGCTGCAACAGTGATTGTTGCTTCACCGGCTTTCAATGCTTTTAATGTAGCTTGACTACCATTTTGTTCTAACGAAATAACATCATTATTATCAACTGTATAAATTAAATCTTGAGATAATTCAGCTGGTGAAACCCAACTATTTAATGTAAACTCATCACCTACATAGCCATTGATATTAGTTTTATCAATTCCTACAGATAGAGGTTTAGTTGGTGTTAATTTATCTGTCCAAATTGTTTTCATTGGATATATTGTAATATTTCCAGTAGCATTACCATCTATACTATAGACACTTAAACCTTTACTTACTGGACTAGCAAAAATTTGCATTGCTCCTGCAACTGTATAATCATTTGTAAATACTTCTACAGAACTGCGATCAACATAAATATGTAAATCAATTGAACCATCAGCATTCAATTCAACATTTTGACTACATACATTAAGTCGTTCACCTTCAACAACGATAACTCCTGATTTTAAACGATCAATAGTTAACTGTTTATTTTCTAGATTATATTTAATAACTGTTTCTTGATCATAACCTGTTCTAACTTTAAAACCTACTTCACTACATGTACTATCTGGTTTTAAATTTGCAACAATTTCATAACTATCACCACTAAAATTATTTAATGGATTATTTGTTTCATTAATAGTAACGCCATTTAACTTTATTTGCTTCATCTCTTAATATTTTATATTCATCGATTGGTGTTTGAGTTAAATAATATTTCCCATAACTATCCTTCTTGATTCCTAATCTTAACTGTAAATTATATGTTCCGTTAAAAATAGTATTACCATTAGCATTAGGAATTGCATTATTAAAACCACTGTCCCAAGTATTCATCCAATTTATTGCAATAATATCTTGAGCTTTAAAGTTTTCTGCAGTTCCAAAATCTCCCCTATAATATGTCATTGCTGCATATGAATCAGGACCAAAATTCATAATTCCATCATTATCTTCATTTCCCATTCCATCAGCATTAGTACTTGCATATTGTTCATCAGGAACAAAAGACCATTTACCATTAACTTGTTTAAAATCACCTATTTTATATTTTCTTCCTCCACGATCTAAAACCCATTTAACTTCGCCTGTTTCTTGATTATTTTCATCTTTAACTACTAATGGATATAAATCCGGACATTCAGTATGTAAATCTCCATAAACTGATTCAACTTGCCAATTAACCAAATCATCTGATGAATATATTCTTAGTGGTCCTCCAGCTATTACCATAAACCACTTATTTTCATATCTAAATACTTTTGGATCTCTAAATGCAGTATTTTTTAAAGAATCATCTGTCCAATTAATTAAAACTTTTCCTTCATCATATTTATAAAAAGTTTCACCGTCTTTACTATATGCTGCAGTAATTTTTTGAACATCACTACCATTACCACCATTAGAAGTAATAAAGAATACAAGTCCTTCCTCACCTTCATTAAATATTGCTGGTGCTGTTTCATGATCAGCAATTACTGCACACCCTGAATACATTGTTCCATATTCATCTGGATAAAATTGAATTGGCTGTTCTTCCCAATGAATCAAATCTGTACTTGTCGCATGAGCCCAATGCATTGGTCCCCAATTTGGCGAATCATAGTATTGGTAAAATAAATGATATTTTCCTTTATAATATACTAATCCACATGGATCATTACCCCATCCATTTTTTACAGAATAATGGTATTGACCACGATAATCTTCATTATAGTATGATTCATCAACTTGCATACGATGAACACGGATTCGATATAAAACCTTTGCATTTCCATTTCTTACTGTTAATGTATAAGTTTGTAAATCTTTTGTAACTGGTAAATTATTAATATCGACAATTTCTCCATTTTCATTAGTCGCAACAATTTCACTATCATTTTTAATTTCCGGAATTAAACTTACTGCTGTAGTACTATTTGTAACATATGTAATGTAAACATATTGACCTTTAGAAAATGCAATTTGTTTATCAACTTTACCATTAATACTTTCGACACTCAAACCATCTAATTGAGGTGAATTAGTATCATCTATAGGTGTATATTCAATATTTTGATATGTTACATTGCCATTCCAAGTAAGTAAACCAAACTTACCACTTGTAAGAGCATCATTTTGTCCATAATGAGAATCTTCATTGCGATCATTCATTGTATAATCAGCAGTATTTATTACAAGCTGACCATTGATATAATAAACAATATGTTTATCAATAACAGTTATTTTTAAATGATACTCATCATTTTCATCTAATGCGATAAATTGTGATTTAGCTAAATCATAATTATCATCTTGTCCAAATTTAAATAGCCTTACTTCTCCACTTGCACCATTAATATTTGCTACATACATACTTTTATTATTTAAATCTTCATTTGCTCTAAACACTAATGATGCTGCTCCACAACGTTCGTTAAACTTAACATCTGCTTCATAAACAAAGTTATCTCCATCTGTTTCACTTAACAAAAACACATCATTTACTCCATTAGAATTTCCTGTAATTCCAATATCACTAATTCGATAATTGTCATTTTCTTTAATACCATCTAAGTTTGTCTTTAAATTATCAGAATTACTAGTATCTGTAATTTTAATATTACTAAATAAAGCACTACTATCAAATGTCAATAATCCTATATATCCACCACTCCAATTATCAACTTTACCTGTTTTAATAACTTCATTAGTGACGTTATTTGATAACTTAAAAACATAATTACCTATTTCATCAAATTCAATATACATATGAACTGTATCACTAAAATCAATTGAACTAGCTTCATCACTTGTAATGTAAGCGTAATTTGTAACATCATTTTCTACTTTAAATAATCGAGCACGATTTTGTGTATCCTCAGTATTAAAACTAATCGCATACCAAGAATTAGTAACATTTTCTTGATCTGCAACTCCTATTACTAATCCTGCACTAATCCCATCAATAAGTTTTACATCCCCTTCATAAATAAAGCTGTTATATTTATTTTCTTCATTTAATAAAGCATGATGATCATCATTATTTTTTTTGCTCAACATGACACCATCTTCATTTGATGTAACTTCACCATTACTCTTAGAAACAAAATTTGATAATTCTTTTGCTTCTAATTTGCTTTCAAATGTTCCATCAGGAACATCAGTTTTTTCATCTGGTATATTAAATGCATTTACAAACGTTAGATTTGTAAAAAACATCGAAAAAACTAATATAAAACTCAATACTTTCTTTATCATATTTTTCCCCTTTCTTTTTTAGAAATCGCTTACATGGATATTATATAATTATTAGTTTGATTAGTAATGTATAATATGTAACATTTTTACATGACAAATGTCACATAGAATAATACTATAGTAATCAAAATAAAAAACTGGAAGATTACTCCTCCACCTTATCTAAATCAAATTATTTTAAATTACATATAAAATAAG
>ERZ791922.781-NODE-781-length-15972-cov-3.543695_pt1 | contig 15972 bp, 16 predicted proteins | sample MGYA00510134_ERZ791922 | MGnify/ENA primary metagenome ERZ791922 (study PRJEB30046, sample SAMN00792101) | human gut metagenome | study: EMG produced TPA metagenomics assembly of the A metagenome-wide association study of gut microbiota in type 2...
TGATCTCCAGCAGCGCTTTCTTCAGCTCCTCCAGTCCCTGTCCGGTCTTTGCTGACGCGGGGATCGAGTAATCCGCACGGAAATCTTTCTGCCTCACCGGATTTTCGAGAAGATCCTGCTTGTTAAAAAGAGTGACGACCGGCTTTCCCTCTGCCCCGAGCTGACGCAGAGTTTCATACACTACATGCATCTGTTCGTCCATCTGAGGATTAGATGCATCTACCACATGAATGATAATATCTGCATATTTCGCCTCTTCCAGTGTACTTTTAAAAGCTTCCACCAGATGATGGGGCAGTTTGCGTATAAATCCCACTGTATCAGTGAGCAGGATCTCCTGGGTATTGTCCAGCATCAGCGAACGGGTCGTGGTATCCAGTGTAGAGAACAGCATTGCGTCCTCAAGGATCCCCGCGTCTGTCAGCGCATTCTCTATACTGCTTTTCCCTGCGGAAGTATATCCTACCAGTGCAGCCACCTTCAGTCCCGACTGCTTCCTCTGGGTACGGATAAGTTCCCGGTGTTTTTCCACGTCTTTTAATTCTCTTTTAAGCCGGCTGATCCGTTCCCGGATAAGACGGCGGTCCATTTCCAGCTTTTTCTCGCCGGGACCTCTGGTACCTATACCGCCGCCGAGACGGGACAGCGATCTTCCCAGTCCGGTCAGCCGGGAAGCCCGGTATCTGAGCTGCGCCAGCTCCACCTGGATCTTTCCCTCCCCGGAGGCTGCCCTTGCGGCAAAAATATCCAATATCAGAAGCGTCCGATCAATGACCTTGCACGACAGCTCTGCTTCCAGATTCCCTAATTGCGCGCTTGTCAGTTCATCATCACAGATAATTCCTGTAGCATCTGTCTCCCAAATAAGTTCTTTCAGCTCCATGAGCTTGCCCCTGCCCACATAAGTTGCCGGGTGAGCCGCCTCCCGCGCCTGTATCAGCCTTCCTGCCACCTTTGCGCCGGCAGTTTTTGCCAGTTCTTCCAATTCATCAAGAGAACGTTCTGCCGCCTCCCCGTCTCCCGTGTCAATTCCCGCCAGGATGACAGTCTCTTCTATCTGTTCCATCTCATACATATGCTATTCTCCTTCTTATAAGACACAGACGGCATATGCCGCTCCCTGCTGCTTTCTGTCAAAAAACCGGCAGTGCATGCGCACTACCGTGTTTCTAAAAATTCAGCTTCCTTCCTGACTGCTTCATCATCCGGATATTCACTGAGATATTCATTTGCCTTCTCTCTGGCATTCTCCCAGTCTGCCAGCTTTTCATAGCAGATAATCTCATTATATTTCATCTCACGGATCATATCTGCATCCGGCGCCTCCTCGTTGCTGCCGGAATCCGCCAGTGCGAGCCCGGTCTGTATATATTCCAGCACAGAAGTATAAGCAGACTCGTCCTCTGTCTGATCTGTCCATGTCTGCATCCCGCACACAGACATCAGATGATACAGCTGCACAGTTTCTTTTGCTCCCAGTTCTACTGCCTTCTGAAAAGCCTCCAGCGCCTGAGCATACTCGCCGGACTCATAGTAAGCTATGCCAAGCCCCCGATAGCCTTCTGCCGATTTTTCTCTGTCATCACTTTCCGCCGCTTCCTGAAACTGTGCCAGCGCTTCTTCATAATTTCCTTCTTCAAGCGCTGCTGTCCCGTCTTTCTGCGGATTTGCACATGCGCTTAAGATTCCTGCGGCAGAGACGCACATTGCTGCCGTTAGAGCTATTTTCCTTTTTAATACCATACTTTTCATACTCCCTGTTCCGGATACTGCAGCATCCAGAAAGAATTCAAGATATTGATCAGCATGACAGCCATGTCTGCGATGATGGCATTCTGCATTGTCACAAATCCGAAAAATGCCATTGTGATCAGGAGTACTTTCATCCCGATAGCAAATGCCATATTCTGCCTTACTGACCTTAAAGTTGCTTTTGAAATGCGGACCGCATTAATAATACGCGAGGGTTCGTCCTCCATCAGGATAATGTCCGCCGCTTCAAGGGCAGCGTCCGCGCCGAGACCGCCCATAGCAATCCCGATATCTGCGAGCGCAAGGACCGGCGCGTCATTGATGCCGTCTCCGACAAACGCCAGCAGCTCTCCTTCCATCTGCTCCTCCCTGAACTCTTCCAGAAGCGCCACTTTATCTTCAGGCATCAGCTCTGCATATACACTTTCTATTCCAAGCTCGCCTGCCACATCCTCTGCCACCTGCTCATTATCTCCCGTCAGCATAACAGCGGACAGATCCCGCCGCCGCAGCCATCTCATCAGCTTCAGAGCATCCTTCCTGACTATATCGGAGATAAGGATATATCCCGCATATTTTCCGTCAACTGCTACATAAACCGCGGTGCCAGCCTCCTCAGCAATCTGGTAATGGATCTGCTCACGGTCCATCAACCGCGTATTGCCTGCATAGACTTCTCTTCCGTCCACCATTGCATGGACTCCATATCCGGGCTGCTCTTCTATATCTGTCACACGAGTCTTATCCGCTTCCCTGCCATAGGCTTCCATAAGAGACACAGCCACAGGATGTTTCGAGTAAGATTCCGCAAGAGCAGCGGTTTCCAGAAGTTCATCCTTTTTCATCTCGTTAAAAGGCACGACATCTTTAACATGGAACACCCCTTCTGTCAGTGTTCCCGTTTTATCAAATACAAATGTATCTACCTGAGTCAGTTTTTCCAGTAAAATCCCGCCCTTGATGAGAACGCCCTGCTTTGCAGCCGAGCCGATTCCTCCGAGAAACGCGAGCGGGATGGACACCATCAGACCGCACGGACACGCGGCAACAAGAATGATCAGCCCCCGATAGATCCACTCTCCTTTTGCTTCAATAAACATCATAGGAGGAAGGATCACTGTGAGGAGAGCGATCAGGATCACAATCGGCGTATAGTATTTCGTAAACTTATCTGCAAAATGTATACTTTCCGAACGTTTCTCATTGGCACTCTCCACGAGCCGCATGATCCTGGCGGCAGTGGAGTCATTGTACCGCTTTACAACCCTTGCTTCGAGCACGCCGTTCAGATTTATGCTTCCGCTGTACAGTCGGTCTCCCTCCCACACTGCCCTGGGTTCCGACTCGCCTGTAAGCGCCTTCATATCAACAGTTCCCGTGCCGGAAGTCACGACAGCGTCCACAGGGATCTTCTCCCCTGGTTTAAGTACGATGATCTGTCCCAGCAAAAGTTCCTGGGGCGGCACGATCTTTTCTGTCTCCCCCACTTTCAGGTTTGCATACTCCGGACGGATATCAATAAATCTGGCAATAGATTTCTTAGTCCTGCTGAGCGAGATTTCTTCCACAAGCTTTCCCGCCTGATAGAACAGCATAGCCGCCACGGCTTCCTTATGTCTCCCTACTGCAAATGCCCCTGCTGTCGCTATGATCATGAGCAGGTTCTCATCCAGGAACTGTTTTTTTGTAAGTTTCTTCAACTGCTCCCAATATGTTGTCACCGAAAGTACCGCGTATGCCAGCAGGAACATTACCGTCTCCGGTATCCCTGTCACGTCTTTCAGCTCTGTCACTGCCCATGCAATAATATAGAGCAGCAGCCCTGCTCCGATCTCAATGCTCTTTTTCCTTGCCTCTTTTGTCATTCCTTTTTCCCTTCAGCTTTCTTCTGACTTGTAATTTACTCCCCGAAAAGTCATCAAAACTGCCCCTCAGTACAGTATAGCGAAAAGAACCTTATGCTTCAAGATTTTTTCTCTCTTATCCGCCTATCTTAAGAAAAAATTATGATACTTTCCATATAAGTTCACAAAATTCCCTCGGTCTGCTATAATATATGTGAATTTTCTTTTAACATCAGCAAGAGAAAGTGAGGCGGGAATATGGCAGGAAGATGCAGTCTGTGCGGAAGCAGGCTGAACAACGGAAAATGTGAATTCTGTGGGCTCGACAACAGGATGTATAGCCGGAAGTACATGAAAGATCCATATCGCATGGCAGATATTGCCAAAGAAGCTGGTACACCGAAAGCTCCGCCCGGTCAGATACAAAGACCGGCAAGCACATTCGGTCAGTCCGGCAGCACCTCCCGGGAAACAGTGTTCACTGCAAAACCTCCGGTGCGGAAAGGAGCAGATAATTCCTCCCGCCGTCAGAAACAGGACGTCTCCTCCTGGCAGAAGAAACAAAATTCCGGATCCGCAAGATCCCGGGCGGCTATAGTGATCATCATCCTGGTCATAATCATATGCATAGCAGCGCCTGTTTTGTTCCAGCTCGGCAAGTCTGTGATAGAGACCGGTTCTGCGCCTGAGGCAGATTCCTGGCAGTCAGCGATCGATTCGCTGTTTACAGATAATGACAGCTCTCTGGATTTTAATGATTATGATCCTTATAATTATGTAACACGGGAGATCCCCGAAGACGGGACCTCTTATGAAGCCACTCTGGGCAACGGCTTCTACCAGGTCGGCATCCATATCCCCGAGGGCATTTATCATGTAGAGCTTGCAGAAGAGAGCGCGGATCTTCACATTGCGGATACAGAAAATATCATCTATGATTCCGTATGGTTCGGGGATGAGACAGAGTACGATGAGGTGACAGAAGCAGATGATATCCGGCTGTACAATGGAGCTGAGATTTCCATCACGGGAGGCGGATCTCTGTTGTTTACTACGGACAATGCCCAGCCATTCACACAGGAGACTGCCGCGAACCCGCTGACCGAATCCTTCATCCTTGAGGATGGGATCAGCACCGCCGGCGAGTACATTCCTGAGGGCATGTATGACATTCTGCTCGCAGAAGATGACGAATACATATCGTTTGGGCTGGAGATCTCCTATCCGAACGAGCTAAGTGAATATCTGTGGGCATCCAATTTCAGCGGAGAGCCCGAAGAAAGGATCAGGAATGTGATCATTCCCGATGGTACGGAACTCACGCTGGACGGCGGTCCCGTAAAACTCGTGCCGAGCGAAGGATATTTTGAGGCTGATTTCGCAGACTATCCGTGGAATTGACAGACAGAGCCGCACATGAAACGCCCAGTACGTCGCATCCGATAATCACAAGAACAATAATAGAATTACTATAAATCGCAAATATTACGAAAGGAGAACAAAGACTCGATGGATCAAGGAATTATTCAGTTTTTTGCGGAAAACGCATATCTGATATGGCTCGGGCTTTTCATCATACTGATCGTAATCGAAATCCTTACAGTGGGACTGACCACGATCTGGTTCGCAGGCGGATCACTCGCTGCAATGCTCGCTGCCGTCCTGGGCGCAGGCGCGCCGGTACAGATCGTTCTCTTTCTTGCAGTCTCATGCGTCCTTCTGATCTTTACGCGTCCATGGGCAGTAAAGCATCTCAACCGAAAACGTGTGAAGACAAACTATGAAAGCGAGATCGGAAAGATCATTAAGCTCACCGAAACAGTAAATAACCTGGATCAGACCGGAAAGAGCACTGTAAACGGCCAGGAATGGACCGTGAGAAGCAAAGATGACAAGGAGATCCTGGAAGCAGGAACCCTGGCGAAAGTCATCGCTGTATCCGGGGTAAAATTAATCGTAGAAAAATATGAGGAGGAATAACAAATGAACAGATTAATCAGTATCGGAGGTATCTTTTTCATTATCATCGTAATCCTGATCGTACTGGTGCTGATCTCCTGTGTGAAGATCGTCCATCAGGCGCAGGCAGTCGTGGTGGAGCGTCTCGGCGCTTACCAGGCGACATGGAACACGGGGCTTCATTTCAAGCTGCCTATCATCGACAGAGTGGCAAAACGCATTGACCTGAAAGAGCAGGTCGTAGATTTCCCGCCGCAGCCCGTGATCACTGAAGATAACGTCACCATGCAGATCGACACGGTCATCTTCTTCCAGATCACAGATCCCAAGCTCTTCTGCTACGGAGTGGCAAACCCGATCATCGCGATAGAAAATCTGACAGCGACCACACTGCGTAACATCATCGGCGATCTGGAACTGGACCAGACTCTTACATCCCGCGAGACCATCAATACAAAGATGCGCGCAGAACTGGATCTTGCAACTGACCCATGGGGAATCAAAGTAAACCGTGTAGAGCTTAAGAACATTATCCCGCCGACCGCTATCCGCGATGCAATGGAGAAACAGATGAAAGCGGAGCGTGAAAGAAGAGAAGCGATCCTCAGGGCAGAAGGCGAAAAGAAATCCACTGTCCTTGTAGCGGAAGGCCAGAAACAGTCTGTCATCCTGGAAGCCGAGGCAAATAAGCAGGCAGCCATCCTCCAGGCGGAGGCCGAGAAGGAAAAAATGATCCGTGAAGCCGAAGGTGAAGCGGAAGCCATACTCAAAGTACAGCAGGCAACCGCAGACGGTCTCAGGTTCCTGAAAGAAGCAGGTGCTGACAACGCAGTGCTCACACTCAAGAGCTTGGAGGCATTTGAGAAAGCGGCGGATGGCAGAGCTACTAAGATTATTGTACCGTCTCAGATTCAGGAGATCGCCGGACTTGTAAAGTCTATCACAGAGATCGCGGCAGATGACAAAGATATACAGCAAGAGAAATAGACGATTCGGGACGCAGTGGAATAAAATTTCACTGCGTCCCGTTCATTTCAACCGCGTCATTGTCATTCTGCGGTTCACCCGCCTGCCGCTTCAAGGTGCGGCAGCTTATTTTCTCTTCTGTTCCCGATCACGTTTTCCAATACTTCATCCATGCTGTCCCTGTTATCTTCCTGCACGATACAGGCCTGGATCGCTTCATTGAGAGACAGCATTTTCTCATCCAGCTCAGATACCATCTTTGCGCATTCTCTTAAGTCTCTGCTGATATAATCCGGCGCGTTGCCCTCAAATTTATAATAAATCTTATGTTCCAGGCTTGCCCAGAAATCCATGGCGATCGTACGGATCTGGATCTCCACCTTTGTATCCACCACGCTGTCGGACAGGAAGATCGGCACGGAAACAAGCATATGATAGCTTTTATAACCGCTCTCCTTCGGATTTCTTATGTAATCTTTGATAGAGAGCACTTTAAGGTCGCTCTGATTACCGATCATCTCTGCCAGGCGGTAAATATCTGACGTAAAGGAACAGATCAGCCTCACGCCTGCGATATCATTGATATATCGCACCATATTTTCAATGGATGTCTCGTATCCGTAACGTTTGAGCTTCTTCACAATGCTCTCCGGCGTCTTGATCCTCGTCTTGATGTGCTCGATCGGGTTGTACTGATGCACATGCTGGAATTCATCATTTAATATCTCCAGCTTTGTTCCTACTTCTTTCAAAGCCGCATTGTAGAGAAAGATAACTGTTTTCCAACTATCGACATCCTCGTAGCTCTTCAATGCAGCCTCAACCTGTTGTTCACCTTTCATCGCGGATATCCCCCATTGGTCGTTTTATCTTCAAAAATTATACCATATTTTGTGTTTTCTGTCACAGAGTTCGCTCTATTTTATAATCTTTTTAGCATTATCCTATCCGTCTGGCTGAGCTGCTGTCTCCTACAGTTCCAGTTTCATATCTCCCGGATGGATCAGTTTCTTTTTCCTCATAAATTCAGAAATCAAAAGCGTCAGTACAGCAGGAAGAATAAACTGGATCACCATGATCTTAAAAAGTACGATTGTCCCCGCTTCTGTCTGAGTCATGACCTGCCATGTCATAAGCGGCCCTACCAGCCCTGCCGTCCCCATACCGGAACCGGTCGCATTATTCGTCATGTGGAAAAGCATCGTTCCCACCGGACCAAGAATGGCGCTGGAAAATATTGCCGGGAGCCATATCAGCGGGTGTCTCACGATATTAGGCACCTGCAGCATGGATGTCCCGATGCCCTGGGCCAGAAATCCGCTGAACTTATTCTCTCTCCAGCTCGCTACGGCAAATCCGATCATATTGCAGCAGCAGCCTATCGTAGCCGCTCCCGCTGCCAGCCCGGACAAGTTCAGTATCACGCCAAGGGCGGCTGAGCTGATCGGCAGCGTCAGGATCATCCCCATCAGGACAGACACAACGATCCCCATGAGGAACGGCTGCTGTTCAGTCCCCCAGTTGATCAGAGAGCCAAGCCATGCCATGAACCCGGAGATCGGCGGTCCCACAAGGAGTCCGACTGCCGAACCGGCACCGATACAGACAAGGGGTGTTAATATAATGTCAAGCCTTGTCTTACCTGAGACCAGGATTCCCAGCTCGATCGCGATGTATGCCGCCACAAAGGCTCCCAGGGGTTCTCCCGGACCTGACAGGACCAGACTGCCTTCTGACAGCAGCGTCCCTGCGCGCAGGCTTCCCGCAAAAGCGCCTATCATACCGGCGACTGCCGCAGATACAATGACCAGATGTCCGGCATCCAGCTTTCGCGCCACCCCGGCTCCGATCCCGGCTCCTGTCAGTCCTGCCGCCATCTTCCCGATCAGGTAGATCATATCCCCGATGTTCCCCCCTGCAAATGTTCCGATCTGCTGGATGATCGTACCTATGATCAATGTGGCAAACAACCCCTGTGCCATACCGCTCAGACCGTCAACAAATATCCTGTCCAGTATCTTTTTCATATGTTTCTTTCCTCTCCGTCCTCTGTCATATGCCCGCCCGTATCCGGCGTCTCACCGTGTCTTATTTTCCTGCGCTTTTTCCGGCCGCCTTATCTCCTCAGGACTGCCCAATCTCCTTCGTGTTCTGCCCTTCCCAGGCATTCCACCGGATTGCCTTCTTTGTCCGTAAATTCCGGCAGAGCTTTTCCTGTCTCCATGTCATAGTCCGTAAGGAGCCAGCTGACGATATTGACATTGTCCTTTCTTCCTGCAACCATGCGCGGCGCTTCGATCCCCATCATTTCCTCCAGGAAATCGATCCCCACCTGGTTCTCCTTACAGTAAAGGATGAGCGTCCCGTGAAGCCAGAGATATACGCCGCGCACTTTTTTCTCCGCACTCTCTCCTCCCGGTTCCTCATCGATATACACGGTCTCAAAGGGCGCGTCCACTCCAAACGCTTCCAGCGCCGCCGCGATCGCTTTTCCATATGGCTCGTCTTTTAAATATTCTGCCAGGACTTCTTTGTCCGCTTCTTTGCATACTCTGATCATCTATCTTCTTCCTCCTGATCTTCTGTCAGCACTCTGCTGTACGCCCAATCCCTGAATTCATACAGTTTATCTATATAATCCCGGATGATTCTCTGACAATATTCTTTTACGATAACGCCGTCATAGTCATGCGCAAGCTGATTCCTCACCCTCAGCATCTCCATCCATATGTCGCCGCTGATCATCCCGACGCCAAAAGCTTCCCGAAGCACTTCCCTCGGCGATCCCGCTACGAAGCCGGTAATGAAATAATACTGTACCAAGATATCTTTCATACATTTCCACGACAGGTCAAAGGTAATACTGTATTTCGCACTGGTACCGCTCAGGACAAATGAATCCTCCAGATCACGGCTGCGCGCCTCTGAAAGAGAATCCAGGGAATTTTCAAATGACCGGAACCTTCTTTTAAATTTTTCGTCCATACTGTCTGATATCCTCCAACAATAATCCATTCCCGCATGTATCCATATCCAGAAGATCTACCGTATACAAAGTGGGAATATCCTCAACTTCTTCCAGGAGCGCGTCGAATTTCTCCACTCCCGAGACTGCTATGTCAATATCACTCCGCTCAAGGGCTGTGCCTTTTGCCCTAGAGCCAAAAAGGATCACTTCCCTCGCGCGGTACTTCCTGCACAACTCAGCTGTCCTAGTAATCACCTCGTCTGCTGTCATAAGCGCTCCTCCTCTTCCGCCCCCGGATCCCGTTTCCATCCACATCCCTTTTCTTTCTTTAATACTATATCAAAAAGCATCTTCTCAGGCAACGGCAGATTTTCGCCAAAATCCGTTCATCAGATGACTTTTCTTCCCGCCTGTGTTAGAATAGCAGGAAGAGATCTTATTTCGTGAGGAGTTCTATTATGTTTCGTTTATGGGGAAAAGAATTTAAAGATAACAGAATGCTGCGGGACACCGTGATCTGCGATGAGACCGACGACACCCGCACGCACAAGATATTTAATGCCCTGGACCAGATCTGTTATGAATTTGATCTGAGCAAACCGCTCTGGCTGGACGCCACGATCGCAGAGTTTAAACGGCATGCCAAGGCTAGATTTTATCAGGATAATTTTGTAGATTCTATTGATTTTGATTATCTGGAAATACAGGTGATAGAGGAATGATCCCTCTGTCACCTGTTTTTTCGCGCCCCCGCTTTCTTCATCATATACCGTCACTGACTGCGGATTGCCTCCAGCGGGCTCAACGCCATCGCTCTGCGTGCCGGAAAATATCCCGCCGCAGTGCCTACAAGCACGGCAAAGACTGTCGAGATCAGCACAAGCCACACCGGCACAAATGACAGATTGCCCGATATTCCCATGCTCCCTCCTGAGACAAATGTATTGATCACAACCGACATGGTCAGGCTCAGCAGATTCCCGATGATGCCTCCCGCCAGCCCGATGAATGCAGCTTCCATAAGGAACAGCTGTCTTATATTTTTCAGTCCGCATCCGATCACCTTCATGACTCCGATTTCTTTTGTCCGCTCGTAAATGGACATCATCATCGTATTTGCGATACCGATCGCCGCCACTAAAAGCGATACCGCTCCTATCCCTCCCAGGACAGCCTGGACCATGGCAAACTGTTTTTTCATGCTGTCGATATAATCTGCGTTTGTCTCCACGTTATAGCCCATACTTCGGATCGCGCCGGACAATTGCTCTACCTGCTCCATATCGTCTGCCTGTACTTTTGCAGAACTGTATACAAATTTGCTGTACGGCTTTCCGCTCTTTGTGGAAGGCTGTCCGGGTATCACACGGCCCCGGAATTCCTTTTTCAGATATTCCCTTAATTTGTCAAGATCACAGTACACTTTGAAAGAGTCCGTATTATAGCTGTCAATACCGCCGGCCACTACACCGCTGCCTTTTACCACATATTTTTTCGGTGCGGTCTGCGGCTGTTTTCCCTGATCTCCGCTTCCGGACGATTCGCCTCCGCTGTCCGCAGCTCCGGCTCCCGGGGTATTCTGAGACTGATAATATCCGTCCTGGTCAAGGATCAGGAACAGGTTGTCATTCTTCAGATCAATATCCGGTACTTCCCCTGTATCCCAGTACGCCTTTCCTGTCCCTTTATCATAAAAATTTGTAAGGACTGCATTTCCGTAGACCAGCTCCAGCTGCGCGCTGTCTCCGTCGGGCAGTTTCCCGCCTGCTTCAAGTTCCAGGTTGAGCGACTTAAGCCCTTCCGGGGTCATGCCGCACAGCTCAAGACTCCCCTCATACTTCCCCTTTATCGCCACAGCGGACAGATTGAGCACCGGCTCCACACTTTTCACGTGTTCCAGCGAGCGCAGTTCTTTGATCAGATCGTCCGTAACATATTTCTTTTCCTTCTCACCGGAAGCAGCCTCCGATGATCCCGAAGATTCCATGGATCCGTCCTGCCTGCCGGTCACCGTAAGGCCTGTGGTCCCGCCGCTTTTTTCAACTTCCGCATACATGGATTCCTGGAGCCCAAGCCCCAGAGAGATCATGACTACGATAGAGGCAGTTCCGATTACAACTCCGAGCACTGTGAGGAAAGTCCGCAGTTTTCTCCGCTTAAGGCTGTTAATGCTCATCCTCAGTAAATCGCTCCACCTCATCGAACATCTCCTCCTCTTCCGCTTCACGGATTTTTTTCTTTCTGTGCTTTATGAAAATCACGGTGCCTGCCGCTGCAGCTGCAATGACTGCCAGGACCGCCGCAGCCAATCCGACCGGATTCCCGCTTTCCTCCGGTACAGCTTCAGGCATCATTCCCGTCTCTTCAACTGCCGTCTCTTCCAGGACCGTCATTTTAAATTTCTGTTCCGCTGTGCTTACATTTCCCGCGTCATCCTCATAAGTCAGCACCAGCTTACATTCTTCGCTTCCTTTTGTTGCCTTCTTTGCTGTTACGATGGCGTCGATCGTTCCGGTTGCTCCTGCATCCAGATTCCCGATAAACTGTTCCTGTGTATCGATCATCTTTCCTTCAAAGCGTGCTTTTACATTGTACATCTTCACACGTCCGAGGTTATACAGGCTGCAGGAGATATTTGCCTCCTCTCCGACTGATACTGTATCCGGAGCGATCTGCATCTTGCTGAATTCAAACCTTGCTTCCTGACGGATCGGAATCGCGAGGCTGGACTGCGCTTCATACTGAGCCGCCCCGCTGTCCTCGTATTTCATGCTCATGCTGATACTGTACGGCTTCTGCACCAGGTCTGCCCTGGCGTTGAGCTCAATAGATATATCTTTCGTGCCGCCCGCCGGTATGCTGTCCAGATAAATAGAACTGGAGCCTGATGCCGGAAGGAATGCCGGAGCTTCTGCCGCTGCTTCTGACCCTGACGAAGGCGCCTGAAAATCAAAAAGCATATTAGAAACCCCTGTCCGGGACGACGTATTTTTCAAGTGTACAACCAGCTTAAAGTTACTTCCAGCCCGCACTTCTCCCGGTTCAGTACTAAAACCGGTGACAATGACTCTCGGCACGGAAGTACTGGCGGAACCGCCTCCTGCAACTGTCGGCTCACTGTTATATACACTTCCCGCTTCCGGTTCCGCAGCAGATCCATATCCCCCGCCTCCCGCCGTCTGACCTCCGGAAACCGGTGATTCTCCTGATGGCTTCCCGCTTTCCGGGACGTCTCCCGACGGCGTTCCCCCGGACGGCTTTTCCTCAGCCGAACCGGGTTTGGCTTCTGTTTTTACAAAGACATATTTTTCCGCTTCGTATGCTTTTTCACCATCATCATATGTGATCCGGAATGTCAGTTTATATGCCTTTCCGGTCACACTGTCCTTCACTGTAAGAGGTACGTCTCCGCCTCCCCATACTGCGTCCGCCTTTCCGCCGGCTTCTACTGATCCCAGATCCTGATCATAATTAAGCTGATCCAGTTCAAAAGGCCAGTCCGCCTCAGATTTTATGACCGGAGCGATCCGTACATTCTGCGCGGCAGTATTTCCCGTATTCTTTACACTGATCCGAAGCTTTGCTTTCTCACCCGCGCGGAAAACCGGGGTCTCCTGACCGTCTCCTACACTGAGCTGTATGCGCGCAAGTGTCTTTTCTGCGCCTGTCTGCGCCTCAGCCGGCACATCTGCCGCATACACCGCCGCGGGAAGAGCCGCCGGCAGTAAAAACGCCGCGCATAACACTGCGGCTGCTGTCCTTTTTAACATATTTGTCCTATTTGCTTTCATTCTCACTGTCCCTCCTGTTTTCCTGTATCCGTACAATTTTCCCGTCTATGATATGTACCACCCGGTCTGCATACTCTGCCTCATGCGGATCGTGGGTCACCATGACCAGAGTCCGTCCCTGTTCCCTCACGATCTTCTGCATCAGGCGCATAACTTCTTCCGAAGTATGGGAATCCAGATTTCCCGTAGGCTCATCAGCAAATATGATCTTCGGATCTGCCACAAGCGCCCTCGCGATACCTACTCTCTGCTGCTGTCCGCCGGACATCTGATTCGGCATATGGAGTTTATGTCTTCCCAGGTTCACCAGTTCCAGCATCCTGTCCGCTTTCTTCATCCGGGTCTTTCTCATTTCACCCCGGAATGTAAGAGGCAGCGCTACATTTTCCAGCGCATTCATAGTTCCCAGCAGGTGGAAAGACTGAAAAATAAATCCCACGTTCTCTCTGCGAAACTTTACTAATTCATCTTCCTTGAGCTTTTCGATATGCCGTCCGCTGATAACAACCTCCCCCCGGGTAGGCCGTTCCAGACCTGCAAGCATATTTAACAGAGTGGATTTGCCCGATCCGGAGGTGCCCACGATCGCGCAGAATTCTCCCTCTTTGATGCAAAAGCTCACACCGTCCAGCGCGCGTACTGCCGAATCACCGATACGGTATAACTTATACAGGTTGTTTACACATATAATATTTCTCACAGCATCCTCCTTGTAATTATATGGTAAACGCATATTAACTTACATTTTCTAATATTTTGCAAGGGAAATCTTGAAGAATTTCTTAAAATAGATCAATGCAGGATTTCAAAGGCGGGGTGAAAGGGGAGCGTTATCGAGAAACGGAGATTCGTTTCTGCCGGAAGTTTTGTGAATAAAGGGTTATGCAATACTATGGATTCGAACAAATTCGATAGAGTTCCGGTTGGATGAACGTAGAAAACCGCTGAGCATCTCTTCGAAAGCGCTTCAGCGCGGAGGTGTGGGTGGTTGAGGCGACTTCGGAATGAGGCTTGGAAAAAGTAGAAATCAGGGGACATGCGTTGGGATTGGAAGAGGGATTGTCTGAGGCGAAGCTGAGTTGCCCTCTTCCAATCCCTGTTTTTAGCGTGTTCCCTGATCTCGTAGTTTTTCCTGCCTCATGGAGCGGAGCCGATGCCAGCCATACCTCTGCGCTGAATACGTCTTGAGTAAATCCGCTCCGCGGTTTTCGGAGGTTTTCCGCCTCCCGTCCTCACACACAAATTGAAATTTCTTAATCTAGTGTGGAGCTCCTGCATATTTCATCATTCTCTGAGTTTTTCGCCGCGCCGCTGTCCGCCGCATCCTGATCGCGGAACTGGATCTTTCCGGTAGCTGCATCCATTCCGTCCACGATCGCCAGCGATTCCAGCTGGAACCCGAGGTTGCGGATGATTCGTCCCCCTGACTGGAAACCTTTTTCAATGGCAATCCCGATTCCTTCTACAGTTGCACCGGATGACTGCACGATCTGGATCAGCCCCTGAAGCGCACAGCCATTGGCAAGAAAATCATCAATGATAAGCACATGATCTTCCGGCGTCAGAAACTTCTGCGCTACGATGACATGATTTTTACATTTATGGGTAAAGGATTCTACCTCCGCCACATACATGTCACCGTCCAGATTAATACTCTGAGATTTCTTCGCAAATACAACCGGAACGTCAAAATGCTGGGCAGCCACGCAGGCAATGCCGATCCCGGACGCCTCGATAGTAAGTATTTTATTGATGGGTTTTCCTGCAAAGCGCCGCTTGAACTCTGCTCCCATCTGATCCAGGAGCTTAATATCCATCTGATGGTTCAGGAAACTATCTACCTTAAGCACATTGCCCTCTTTTACAACTCCGTCTTTTACGATCCGTTCTTCCAGAAAATTCATCCTCTGTTCTCCTCCTCTGTTCTACTGTCACTGCCTTCAAATACTACAAACACTCTTCTCAATATGTAAGAATTGACCCACGCAATGAGAGCTCCTCCTATGATCAGCCAGAGCGGCAGGGAGAACAGCAGGGTAAATGCGCTCCAGAGAGATGCAAATACCGCCGCCACAACGATCGCCACCATCAGAAATGTATAAGGCAGCTTCGCCACAGTCAGTATCAGCGCATTCTTAAAGGTCGCCTTGATACCATTCTCATATCTTGCAGTCAGCGGGAATATGTAAATCATCACTGAGAGCAGAATAAAGCCGAGCGCCAGAAAGATCGCGCTGAGTATGATTCCTGCCATCCCGGGTATGAAGCCCGCCACGCGGAAGTCCACAGTCCACACAATGCCAAGAAGCAGCAGGATCAGCCAGATCAATGTACTCTGTTTAAAATTTGACTTAAAAGCTTTGAGAAATCCTCGGAAAATATATCCCTCTTCATTTTTTACCATTCTCAGCATCACTGTATACAGCGCAGTGGTGGATGCCCCGATGGTTATGATCGGTATACAGCAGATCAGCCACATCACATTAAGGCATATCATATCCCCTATTTTTCCGAGCGCGCGCATTACAACATTATCTGTCCAATTAAATCTCATATCTGTCTCCTGCTTTTCTTCCGTTTTTTACAGTATAGCACATCTTCCCCCGGTCAACACAAATTCTATGATTTTAGATAACAAAAAAAGCGGGTGATGGGAATCGAACCCACGTATCCAGCTTGGAAGGCTGGTGTT